>ERZ807291.8717-NODE-8717-length-11210-cov-45.432900_pt1 | contig 11210 bp, 10 predicted proteins | sample MGYA00521257_ERZ807291 | MGnify/ENA primary metagenome ERZ807291 (study PRJEB31413, sample SAMN03169783) | marine metagenome | biome: Marine; feature: Water; material: Subsurface seawater | place: North Sea | collected 2011-04-28 | depth 1 m m ...
ATTCTTTCGAATGGTTTCAAAAATTTCTTGCCAACGATCTTGATTAAACATATTGGGTCGCTAAAACTTGATTGACTTTAGTATCTTCAACAATTACACCATCTTTTAAACGAATAATACGTTTACACATTTGAGCAATGTCTTCTTCGTGGGTAACCACTAGTATCGTTTTCCCTTCTTGATTGATTTTTTGAATTAAATCCATCACTTCATTAGATGTTTGCGTGTCAAGTGCACCAGTGGGTTCATCAGCCAGTAATAGTTTTGGCTCAGAAGCCATTGCTCGTGCAATAGCTACCCGCTGTTTTTGCCCACCCGAAAGCTCACTTGGAAGGTGTGTTGCCCAATCTAATAGGCCCACACTTGTTAAATATTTCAAGGCTTTTTCTTGACGCTCTGCACGTTTCATTCCTTGGTAATACAAAGGCAAAGACACGTTTTCAACAGCGGTTTTATAATTGATCAAATTGAATGATTGAAAAATAAAACCAAGAAATTTATTTCTATATTTTGCCGCTTTTGTTTCGTCCAAATCTTTAATAAGGACATTGTCCAACTCATAACTACCATCATCGAGTAAATCTAGCATCCCAATAATATTGAGCAAAGTGGATTTTCCTGATCCAGAAGACCCCATAATGGCAACAAGTTCGCCTTCTTCAACGGTTAAGTTTATTCCTTTTAAAACATGAAGCGATGAACTTCCCATTTTGTAGGACTTATGTAAATCTTTAATTTGAATCATAGGTAGGGTTTGGCATTTTACAACTTAACAATAAGACGTAGTTAAAAATAAAATGTTACAGTAGAAAGGAATTTTATTTATACATCATTCTGTAAACAACAAATCCAACACCGGCAACCAAGATATAGGGCATCGCCATTAGGTATACAATTCCGTTGTTTATCCCCTTGGCTGTTGCTTGACCTTCTTCCGACTCAAGTACTGCACGACACATGGAGCATTGGGCTTCTACTGTTTCTGGAAACAAACAAAGAGCGAACAATAAGGCAATTCCGAGAAAAGTTCTTTTTTTCATTTAGGCGTAATAAGGAGAAATCATTAAATAGATAACAACACCCGTAATGGTTATGTACAACCATATTGGAAAAGTGATTCTTGCAATTTTTCTATGGGAGGTAAACTGTTGAGAAATCGCTCTTACATAAGTAATCAACACCAACGGAATGATAGAAATAGACAAGAGAATATGTGAAATCAAAATGACATAGTAGACCGTTTTTACCCATCCTTCGCCCCCAAATGGAGTGGGTTCAGAGGTTAAATGGTAGGCAACATACATTACCAAAAAAGCCAAAGATAAACCAATGGCGGTTTTCATTAATTGCTCGTGAAGGGTTATTTTTCTATTCTTTATCGCCCACAGGGCAATCAAAAGAATGATGGTGGTGTACCCATTGATGGCGGCATATATAGGTGGTAGAAATGATAAGGGCTGTACACCTTCTAGACGTATACGAAATAAAATTGCCACTACAACAGGGATTAAAACCGATACGGCAATAATCAAGTTCTTGTACTTGAGTTCATTCTCTTTAAAGGGTGTCTTTTCCATAAACTTAGTTTTCATTTAATAATTTCTCAATGTCGATCAACAATTGATCTACACCTTGCTCTTCTGCCTCTTCTTGGTCAATACCCATGTAGTAAACAATGGGGTTTTCGTGCTCATCTTGCCGCGAGCGGATATACCCGTTTTTGTCGATCAAAGCAAAATAGCCTTGATGTTCAAAACCGCCGGCAACCGCTGGATTAATTGAAGCAAAAATATTAAAACCTGTATTGGCCAAAGCATAAATAGTTTCTTTCTCGCTGGTTAAAAAATTCCAGGTAGATGATTTATCTACATAACCTTCTGCATACTTTTTCAAGACCGAAGGAGTATCGTTTTCAGGATCTATGGTAAACGATGCTATGCCAAAATCTGAGCGTTCGCCAAATTGATCGTACAAAATCTTCATGTTTTTATTCATGATTGGACAAATAGACGGGCAACGGCTAAAAAAGAACTCGGCGACATAAACCTTTCCTAGATAATCTTCATTCGAAATGTATAAACTATCTTGATTCAACATAAGAAAATCGGGCACTTTTTTGGCTTCTCCATTTAAGCGAATAAAATCCATAGAAGTATGGCCTGGCTTTACAGAACGATTACTTGTAATGGTTTGATCTTCTGCGAGACGATTAATTATTTTGGGAATAAACAGGTAGCCAAAAATAACCAAGACAGCAACAAGACCAATAGAGGTATTCTTTTTCATACCGTAAAATTAATGAATTAGAAAATGCTAGGGAACTAAGAACACTTATTTCGAACGATTGCTGTTGTTCTTTTTAAGCGCTAATCGATATTCTGCCAAAATAACCTTTACATCGTCTGTCATCTTTTTGTTTAGCTCTGCCACAGAGGTGGTATTGTACCCATAAAGCGTGCCTACTTCTTCGTCATCGTCTCTTCCGCGTAACTTCTTGGCTCTATCTACAATAAATACCGTAGAGGTACTTTTCTGTGCGTTTAACTGAACATCTGTTTGAAAACTATCAAAAAGGGCTTGAATTTCTTCTTGGGAACCGAAAACAAATTTCCATTTAGACAGATCGGTTGCGGCACCTTCTTGCAATTCTTTAAGAATTTGTTTGATTGTTTCTTCTTGTCCGTTTTCTACAACCATGACAAATTGAAAATCATCAAATTGGTAAAAACGCTTGTAAATTTTCTGGTTCAAATTAAATGCGTCGCCTTTTCGCAGCTCCAAATCATTTCCCCAAAAACCAACAATAGAGATCTTTGTGTCAAACTGATGGTTTTCTCCGCGAAGTGTAGACCAATCTTTAATGTCGTTGACTTCTTCAGTGAGAATTGGAAGACGAGCAAAATTATTAATCCCGGAAGCAAAAAATAAATAAATGACCAATGGAAACACAAAGAGGATTCCCAAAACCAAAAATTTCTTAAAAGCTTCTTTATTTACAGACATGGATTAAAAATTCCAGCTCACAAACCCAGTATTCATTACCTCGAAGATGTAATCTGCTTCTATCAAAAGGATAAAAGCTAGGTAAGGAATTAATATAACTAGTGGAAGTACAATTGATCCTTTTAAAGACCCTTTTTCATCGCGAATGTGCATGAAGTCCCAAGCAATATAATAGGCCTTAACAATCGTTAAGATGATGAAAATCCAGTTCAAGATTTTCATTCCCAAAAACATAGACATAAGGCTTACAGGTTTAATGATCCCTAAAGCTACTTCTACAGTTGTTACGATAGATAAAAATATAAGGACGCCCCAAATCTTTTGAACGTTAGATTTGAATTTTAAAAGTCCTCTAAAAATGGCTAATTTTTGTTCTGCGTGTGCCATGTGTGCTGTAATTTATTATTATACCAAATAGAAAAAGGTGAATACAAAGACCCATACTAGATCGACAAAGTGCCAATATAATCCGACTTTTTCAACCATTTCATAATGCCCTCTTTCCTCATAGGTTCCTCGAATAACATTGAAGAAGATAATGATATTAATCACTACTCCAGACAATACGTGGAAACCGTGAAAACCAGTGATAAAGAAGAAGAAATCTGCAAACAAGCGGTTTCCATATTCGTTGTGGATCAAATTTGCTCCTTCGACTACATCAACTGCGTCATTTATTTTCACAAGTGACTCTTCACGGGACAGGACGATTTTCTGCCCTTTTGCATTTAATTTTTCACCTCGAATGACTAAGTTTTCGTTGGCTGTAAAACCAGCCTTAACTTCATCAAGCGAATAGGTTGGCAGAGAAGATTCTCCAACAAACCAGATTCCATTACTACTTTCGTGCGTTGATCTATCGGTCGCAATTGAAGCAGCAAAGGCTTCTAAAGCAACACGTTTTCCTGTATCTCCATCAACAAACTGAAGGATTTGGCCACCACGTGTTTCTAGTGCGCCATATTCCCCTTTGATAAAGTTTTTCCATTCCCAAGCCTGCGAACCTACAAATATTGCTCCACCAATAATGGTAAGCAACATATAAAAGGTCACTTTAGCCTTGTTCATATGATGTCCTGCATCCACGGCCATTACCATGGTCACGGAAGAGAAAATCAAAATAAAAGTCATTAAAGCCACATAGTACATAGGTGCATCTATGCCGTGCAAAAACGGAAAGTGTGTAAATACTTCATCGGCAATGGGCCAAGAATCGATGTTCTTGAAGCGAGAAAAACCATAGGCTACTAGAAATCCAGTAAAGGTTAATGCGTCAGAGACAATGAAAAACCACATCATCATCTTTCCATAACTCGCGTTTAAGGGTTTGTTCCCTCCACCCCAAACGTTGGTCTCTTCATTGGGATTGGTTGCTGCTACTTCCATAAAAAAATGTCAAATTTTAATGATACAAATTTAATCGTTTTTACTGATAAATTGTCACAAACAGGAACAAATATAGCCAGAGAAAGTCAAGGAAATGCCAGAATAATTCTGCCAGTTCTACGCCAAGTGTTTTCTCGGGAGAATATTGATTTCTATAGGCATTCACCAAAACTACGCTCAGAACAACAAATCCTCCGGTCACGTGAGCTAAATGTAAAAGCACTAAAACGTACAAAAAAGAGGTGGTGATTGAACTTTCTGCGCCTGTAAAATAATAGCCAGAAGAAATTATTTCATTGAAACCCTGAAACTGTAAGTTAATAAACGCAACAGTCAAAGCGAGTGTAACCAATAACATTCCCTTGAATTGAGCAATTTTGTTTTGCTGCAAGCTTCGCTTAGCCACGAAAAACGTGAGACTACTCAACAATATTATTAGTGTACTATAGCTAAATGCTTGTGGGAGCACAAAACCTTCTAGCCAATCTGCCCGTGAACTACTTACTACATAGGCGCTCGTCAAGCCAGCAAAGGTCATTGACATGCTAATCATTCCAAACCAGAGCATCATTTTTTTGGTTCGACTATTTCTATTATCCATATACTACAAATTTATCAATCACATATATTATTTGCACAGCGCTGATATATATCACACTGCTGAGCATCAATCTTCTTGCGGCTTTATTGTCTTTTTTCAACATTAGGTCTGTCGCAAAATACAACATAACTATTCCAACTATTGCAACTCCAACAGCACCATAAACACTCAATTGCAAGGCACCAGTATAGTGCGTAAAAGGCAACAACGAGATCAAAAGCATCCAAAGGGTATAAACAATTATCTGAAAAGCAGTTCCTTGATCTTTAGCACCTGTAGGCAGCATTTTAAAGCCTGCCTTTTTATAATCTTCATCGAGCATCCAACCGATGGCCCAAAAATGCGGGAATTGCCAAAAGAATTGAAGCATAAATAATACTCCTGGTTCAACACCAAACTGATTGGTATAGGCAACCCAGCCAAGCATAAACGGTATCGCTCCTGGAAATGCGCCAACAAAGACCGCAAGCGGGGTTCGGGTTTTCAGGGGAGTATATAGAGCCACGTACAAAAAAATGGAAATGCTCCCAAAAAGAGCCGTTCGCCAATTTAGTAAATACAACACCACTATTCCAATCACTGTCATGGTGATGGCTATGGCCAACGCTGTTGACGATTGCATTCGACCTGTTGGGAGTGGTCTGTTTTTGGTGCGCTGCATCAAAGCATCCAGGTCTTTTTCTATGACCTGATTGAATGCATTCGAAGCACCAACCATACAATATCCACCAAAGGCAAGTAAGATTACATCAAAATAATTAATGGTATTCGCAACTAATAAATAGCCCGCCAAAGAAGAAAATACTACACTTAGAGCCAAACGCATTTTAGTGATTTCTTTAAAATCACTCAGCCATGAAACAGTAGGTGCAATTCTGATATCCTCAGACATAATCATTCTTTCTTCCTGGGTGCAAAGATAACGCACCCTGACAGATATTCACTCTTTTCTTTCTCTTTTTGGCCACAAAAAAACCCGAAGTTTCCTTCGGGTTATAATTTAAATATTTTTCAATTACTGTAAACGGAAAGTAATTGGAATACTGAAGGGAACACGCACCGGTCTTCCTCTTTGTTTTCCTGGTGTCATACTGGGAAGTTTAGAGATAATACGCGCAGCTTCTTTCTCTAAATTCTTGTCAGGTCCACGCATACGCACATTGGTAATACTCCCGTCTTTGGCGATGACAAAATTCACATATACTCTTCCTTGAATTCCCATTTCTTGTGCAATTTCTGGGTAACGGAAGTTTTTACGGATGTGCTTGTTGATTTGATCTTGAAAGCATTGTCTTCTTTGTGACTTAGCTACCTTTTCACAACCTGGATAGATTGGCACGTCTTCAATTACGGCAAAGGGAACGTCTACGTCATCAAAGTCATCTTCAACTTCAATATCTTCTACCTCAACAATCTCTTCTTGATCCGTTTCTGTAGACTCAATAATGGTTTCTTCTACTTCCTCCTCATCCTCAACTACTTCTAACACTTCAGGTGCTGGTGGTGGAGGTGGTGGGGGGGGCGGTGTTTTTATTTGTTCGGTAATTGGCACTTCCTCATCGTCTTCATCGTCAACGTTAAGTGCTTCGTATCCGTAACCAGATTTATCATAGGTTTTCCACTCAATGGCTTGCCATGAAATGAACAAAACAACCGCTAAACCAATAGCAAAATACAAGCTGCTATTTTTGGTTAAGTCGGCATTGGGATTCTTTTTTAATTGCATTACTCAGGATTTAGATAGCTAATTTATAAAAATACCGCTTTTGACCACAACTTTTTCAATTGTTTTTCCAGAAAAAACAAAAGCGCAAATTCCTGCGGAGTTTGCCAAGAGATCAAAGACCTCAAAAGTCCTGTACAGTATGAGATACCCTTGAATTAGTTCAAGTACCATGCCAAAAGAAAAAACAGCTAGGATCACCATTAACCTAGTTCTTTTCAACCTCCAATCTAAATTAAAGGCTAAACCAAGACATGTAGAGAAGATAGAATAGGCCAAGAAGTGGGCTATTTTATCCGTATTTAACACATTTGTATTTAGTGGGGGTAAAGACAATGGTATTACAGACAAAAAAACAATGGCCACACCAATGCTAAATGCTGCAATAGTCAAACTGTATTTAGGCACCTATCAGCGCTTTGTATCCTGCTGCGTCCAAAAGGTCATTAACGTTGTTCGGATTGTCCAATTCTATTTTTATCATCCAACCTGATCCATATGGATCATCATTGACCGCTTCTGGAGCATCGGTCAAGTCATCATTGAAAGCGACAATTGTCCCTTTCAAAGGCATAAACAAATCAGATACTGTTTTGACAGCCTCAACGGTTCCAAAAACTTCTTCAGCATCGATGGTTTCATCAATTGTTTCTACTTCCACATAAACGATATCGCCTAATTCTCCTTGTGCAAAATCTGTGATTCCAATTGTAGCGGTATTTCCTTCTACAGATACCCACTCGTGATCTTTGGTGTAGTGTAAGTTTTCTGGTACATTCATAGCTTCTTATTTTTTACTTGAAGCAAATATAATTTTTTAGCTGAAATCCCTGTAATTTAATTTCCAAAATTATACCGAATGGTAATTCCTGATCGGATACTGGTTTGTGGGAAGGCTGTAGAAATTGCGAATTTGGAGAAGTTATGATCGTAGAAGAACAGGCCGGTTAAATTCTTGGAAAGAGCATAATCTGCCGTGACTTTGATGGACCAGAGAGTTTGCCCAGCTGTAACTTGATTATTGTCTATTTCAAGGTTCCGCAAAACAGTAATGTTATTTCGATAGGAAAGGTCGGCTTTGATGTTCAAGTCGCCTTTCAAGGTGCGTTTTCTCCCACCAATTGTGGTTCTTAAAGGCAATTCTTTAATGCGATACCCCATTCCAACAATGTACTCTTCTCCACTAGATTCTGTCAACAAGTTGTTATCCAAACTTAATGATAATGCGCGATCTGTTTTGAGTTCTGCAAGAAATTTAAACGAATTTTTTAGCTCCAAATCAATACGAACTAAAGGATTGAATTGTTCAACTAAGTTCAAATTACCATACAATTTCTCTGAAACAAAATTCCCATCACCGTCCTTTTGTTCTGGAAAATCGGGGTCATAGTCTAGGTTTGTTTGAAATTGATTGATGGTGTAACTTGAACGATAGGCGTGGGTTAGTGAAAAACGATTGAATATTTTTTTCAATGACTTGATATTCATCAAGCCCGTGTATTTTAAATTCCAATTGGGCAAGGGTACTTTTTGAATTGGATCTAAGGCGATTTTTGCTGCATTTGTCCCAGAATAAGCTGCAAGAAAAGCGGGAATAATTACATCTTGTTGACTTTTACTGAAACCCACAGGATAGCCTTCTTGGTCTACTCCTTCTCCTGTCGATTGGCGTTGGTTTGCCAAACGTTTTGCAACCATTAAACGATTCTTTCTAAAGTCATCAAAATAGGGACTTGCTTCTCCTTTGGAGCGTTGAAAGGCTGTTTTGATCAAGAGTGTAGATATGCCGAAATTACCAAATTGATTGGCGTTCAATGCTACATATTCTTGATTTTCTACCCGGAAATTTTCTGTCCCGTTTTCTGAATAATTGCGCTCTGCTGTTAAATCGATCAACAAGCCTTTTCCAAAGTCCAATTGGCCGGTAATATTCAATTGGCTATTATGCACTTGAGTAAATGGCTGATTAAAATTAGGGAAATCGGTTAACCAACCTTGTTTGGCTGCTTCAAAACGAACATCCGCTTGACTTCCAAAGGTAAAACCTGGCGTTGGTTGTAATGTCCCAACTAAACCAATCGAGGGGAGATACCCTGGCAAGACTTTTCCATTGCTTTCAGAATAAGAAAACTGCACTCGCTTAAGTATGCTAATTAAATCGACAACGTTGGCCAATGCCTTGCGCTTCTTTTTTGGCTTTTTCGCCCCTGTAGAGTCTTTCGATAAAGTTCGTAGCGGAAGCCTGCGCTGAGCAGTATTCTTTTTATTCAAGCCTAAAATACGGTACAAACGATCGGTAGAAATAGAACCGTTTAAACTTTTAGTATTGTTGTTTTGAATCGTATTTACAACACCCAATACAGCTCCGCTTTCGGCGGTGACTTCAGACAAAACATCTGAGCCGCGTTGCCAACTAAAGTCTCCTGTGTAGCTATAATTTGCGTCAATGAAGCTCAAAAAAGGCAAGTAATTAAAGGGAAGTTTATAGGTTAAATTGAGCGTCTGGAAATGGCGGTTCGGGTCACCAAAATCCCATAAACCATCCCAAATACCTCTTGCCTTATCTACCCGCTGCCCTCCTTCTGGAGTGTCTTCGATGTAATTCCGAATAATATTATTACTAGAAGCCGTGAAATTCAAGCGTAATGATCGGGTTAGGTTGTGGTTTAACGAATAGGTCCAATCGAACAAGAAATTTCGCTGTTGCAAATCGGGCAAGCCCAATTGTTGCGATGCATCTACTCCTTCAAGATAAACTTCTCTAAAGCGTTGGTTATTGAACAGACGATTGATATTGGTAGTGATGGAGATATTGGCAGGAATAGGATTCAAATTGATTTCCCGCAACCAACGTAAGTATTGCTTTTTAGTCAGGAATTTTATCTTTTTGAATGGATTGATTTCAAAAGGTTTAAATGTATGCCCATAGTTTGCCCCCAAACGAAGGGTAGTGTTGGATTGATTTTCAATTTCATAATCATGATGGGTCAATTCATTGAAAGCATAGGAAAAATCAAAGTTTTCAACATTGTAAAAACGTTGCTTGCTTGGACTTCCCAATTTTCGTATACCAATCAAACTAACACTCTTACGCTTGGTGTAATCGATAGCCTGCTGTTTTATTTGTTTTCTTTTCTCGGGAGTATCTGCAGCACTCAATCGATCATCGAGGCGCAAGTCTTGGTAGAAGGGATCGTACTCTGGTGTGATTTGCGTTTCGCCAACACTGTAGCTCAATGGCAATTGTACACCCCATTTCTTGGGTAAAAGTTGTCCAGCATTTACCGTTGAGACCAAATCGTACTGCACTAATTCTTCTCGACTACGTTGATTTGGCGATTGATCTATGCTTCCAAAACCTACAGTTGAATAACGCCCACTGGCGCTAAGATTAGCAAAATCAGCAATATTAGCGTCCAGGGCGCCAATGGCTGCCCATCCGCCTTGGCTATCGATTCCTGCAATTCGTAATTCATTGAACCAAACTTCGCCAGCAAGAACATCTCCCACTTGTGTTGATGGGTTTTTCACACCAATCATCATGGTTTTAATCGCCCCCAAAGAAGGGTTTCCTTTGATCGATAATCGGTATTTTTTATCTCCAAGCAGGCGACTAATTGGCGTGAATTCTTCAATCTGATTCAATTCTTCGTCAAAATAACTTGCCGATGTAAAGGATGGGTTTTCCAAAAAGGCAGACTTCATTTTAGACAGCAATTCAATGGGTATATCGATAGAGTTAAAGTCGGGTTGCCAGACTTCTTCTGCACTCAGTCGGTTGGCCGAATTTTCAACAAATTCTGTTGGTTTTAGCGGCACTTCAATTTGATAGTAATTGTCTTGGTAGTCGGTTCCTAGACGAATAAAAGCAACCAGTCTTCGGTCGAATTCATCGGTTGTTCCTGATCCAGGTAAAGGCGTTTGACCCTGAATAGATTCTGCATGCAAATACATTTTGAGTTTTTCATATTGACGTAAATCAACATCGACTCCTTTGTAAATTCCACGTGCATCCATGGGCTGTAATCCAACCACTCTAAAGGCCAACGACTGCTCGTTCTGACGGACAATGGTATTGTTATTATTGATTTGTTCTCGTTGAATTTCGGGAGGTAAAATATAATTTACGGGAATTCTATTTTCGTTTTCTAAAATGTTGACGGTGCTAATGTCTACCGTGGTGTTGTTTGTTGCGCTAATTTGATCGTTCAACAAACGATTGTATCTTCGCCAATCGCCTCGAACCAAATCCAAGGTTCCAAAACGGAATACAACAGGCTGATCGAAACCGTTCAAAAGCATTCGCATAAAACGAATGGAGCGCAAATCTTGAATTCCGTTGATGTTATCAAAATAACTCGCAAAGCTTGTTCCTTGATAGTAACTCTTGTCAATAGGTACCTTGAACTGAATCCAACGGGTGGTCAAACTCTGACCATTGGGAAGGCTTACCTCAACATTTTCTCGCACATCTGTTACAAAAGGATGATTCCCTAC
>ERZ807291.8718-NODE-8718-length-11210-cov-19.938682_pt1 | contig 11210 bp, 8 predicted proteins | sample MGYA00521257_ERZ807291 | MGnify/ENA primary metagenome ERZ807291 (study PRJEB31413, sample SAMN03169783) | marine metagenome | biome: Marine; feature: Water; material: Subsurface seawater | place: North Sea | collected 2011-04-28 | depth 1 m m ...
GACAAGGTTCCAAAGCTAAATTCGAAAACAAGGTTCCAGATTAATAAAGACTGGCGGAAAACTACAACTGACTCGTCGATGTCCTTAATAAGCAAGTTACTTTAAGGTTAACAACTATGTCGAACAATAACCCCTTTAATGAAGTTTTTTTATCATTTCGGAAGCAACTTGCGCGTGCTGTGTCAAGCATTGTTCCGCCGAAGGAAATTGAGGATATTGTTCAGGAAACTTATGTAAGGGTATGCCAGATTGAGAATCCAGCAGGCATACGTCACCCTCGAGCCTTCCTGTTAACCACGGCTCGGAATCTGGCTTTTGATCATATCAAAAGATCAGAATCGCGTTACAGCCAGAGTATCGAGCGGGATGGGGAGCTAGACCTCGGTGAGGTTAATGACCACCATGCGGATGAAACTTACCAGCACGTGGCTGCGGGTGAGGAGTTCTCCAATTTCTGTGAAGCGGTCAGGATACTACCAGTGCAATGCCGAAAAGTATTTGTGTTGAAAAAGGTGTACGGTTATTCCCAGAGGGAGATCGCTATAGAGTTGGAAATCAGCGAAAGTACAGTTGAAAAGCACATTGCACATGGTATGAAACGTTGTATCAACTTTATGAATAAGCATTCTTTGCTTGAAAGTCCTCAAAAAAATAAGTCTGGTTCGCCCGTCTTCAAAATCATCTCATCAGGAGACCGATCATGAGTGTTATACATATATTGGAATCGAGGGATCGACGCTTGGACGAGGCTGGGTTATGGATTGCCAAACTGGATAAAGGTCTTTCTAAAGATGATGAAAAGTTGCTCCGGAAATGGCTGGCTGCCGATCTGGAAAACCGCGAAGTTTTTCTCCAAATGGCTGAAATGTGGGACAAGATGGATATTTTGTCCCTGCTTAATGAGCTATTCCCCCGCACGTCAGAGCAGCAACGACCTGCTCGAGTTGTGCGGAGCATAGCGGCCTCTGTTTTGATTTTAATGCTCGTTGGCTTGTGGGGATTGATGAGTCTCTCACCTGACATGTCTGGCGGCAGCAACCGATCAGCAGTTGCGGCTGTTAGTGGGGTGTATGAAACGTCGATAGGTGAAAATTCTATTGTTATATTGCCCGATGGCTCTGAGCTGGTCTTGAATACCAACAGTTTGGTCCGAATAAATTATACCGACCAGCGTCGGATTCTCCTGTTAGAGCGTGGAGAAGTGCATGTCAAGGTCGCCCCCGACACATCCAGGCCTCTCAGTTTATTTGCTGTTGCCCAAGAGATACGTGCTGTGGGTACAGAATTCAATGTGGAGATTAATAGTGATCAGAATATTGAATTAGTTGTTATCGAAGGTAAAGTGCTGGTCGGTGTGCACAAGCGGAAAATAATTGATGAAAGCGAGCTCATCTTGACGAGTTTGCCTCTTGCTAGTACTGCCATTTCACAAGGCGAGGCAATTATTCTTGGGTCCGTCGATGAAGAGGTTGATGAGATATCGCCGGAAGAGATAGCGGTTAAATTATCCTGGCAGCAGGGTAATTTGATTTTTCACGGTGAATCGCTTGCAGCAGCTGTAGATGAAATTAGCCGATATACCACTGTGGAATTTGTAATCCTCGATGAAAATCTAAAAACATTGCGAATTTCCGGACTGTTCAAAGCTGGGGATGTTGAAGGCTTATTGACCACACTAAAGGAGAATTTCAATATCACCCATACCTATGGGGCTAAGGGGAACGTAATTTTAACCAGCAGTTGATTGATGCCGGTGGTTTCAGAAAAAAGCGACCTTTTAATGATGGCTTGACGTTGCTGGTTTTAGAAAAAATAGGACTGCTCATATTATTTTTAATGGGAAGGAGCGGTGGCCATATTAATTATTCTACTAAAACACATGCCGGTAGATTCAATAATGAGCACTCTCCAAAAAGTGATAAGGCCGCATGATTCTAACTAACTGGCGGAAAAAAAAATCTGACTCGTCTACTCGTTACGCAAGCAAAAAGCATGCGGCCGTGGTGAATGAATGGGTATTTTTTCGCTGTGTATTTTTGATTTTACTGGTGATTTTTACATCACCCTCAGTAGCCAAAGATGCATTTCTTAATGAAAGATTTCAATTCGATATTCCCCGGCAATCAGCGGATGTGACGCTAATTGAGTTTGCCGGGCAAGCTAACCTGACATTGATCGTACCTTTTGACGAAGTCAGGCTGATAACAGCGAATCAGCTGGTAGGCAGGTACTCGATAAAAGAAGCGCTCAATATTCTTCTTTTAGGTACCGGGCTTGAGGCAATAGTTACCGACAGTATCCGAATTACTTTTGTAAGCAATCAGGACACGGGGAATACAATGAAAAATAGACAAAATTTCTTGGCAGCGATGCTTGGATTTATTTTTGGCACCTCTCAGGTGGCAGATGTTTTAGCTCAGGATGATGCGGGTGAACGAGATAACAGAGCTGGAGATCAAACCATTGAAGAAGTAATTATCATGGGCTCGAATATACGTCAGAGTGATAAGGAGACTGCAGCGCCGGTGCAATATATTGATCGCACCAGTATGGAATTAACCAGTTCTGCAACGGCCTCAGATGTGATTATTAATTTACCTGCTAATGCGGGTTCGGTTATCCATCCTGTCGGCGGTAGTAATATCGGGTCAGCCAATTTTAATCTGCGCAATCTGGGCCCTGGTTCAACACTGGTACTCATCAATGGCCGCCGTGCTGGTAAAAGTCCGCTAGGTGATAATTTGGGTAACCAATTTTATGATTTGAATCAACTGCCACTTTCTATGGTGCGCAGCGTGGACGTGCAAACTGATGGAGCTTCGGCAATTTATGGCTCAGAGGCAGTTGCAGGGGTTGTGAATATTTCTACCCGTAAAGGCTTCGATGGTGTTGAGTTAAGTTACCGTCGCGAGGATGCCACAAATGAAGCAGATATCATCAACTTCGCATATGGCAGCAATAGCGATCGGGGTTCTTTTGCGCTCTATGCTACATCCTACAATGCCGGCATAAATTATCGTTCGGATTTTGATTTCATAAATGAGCGCTCTGGTGGCACTTTATTGTCAACTAGTGGTTCGCCTGATGAATACCAAACATTGGATCCTGTCACTGGAGCACGTGGCAGCGGTAAGATCATTGACCCGCATTGTGAAGAGGCTGGCGGAATAGTGAGTGGAGGTCATTGTCGGTATAACTTCTTTGATAATACCAGCCCGATCCCCGCCAATGAGCGACTTTCTTTCTTTACCGAATTTGATTATGACCTGGGCAAGCTGTTTGTCTTTGATGGCGTAAAAGTATTCGGTGAGATGGGGTACACAGACAACAAAGCAACGCGTGCTTTTGGTGCTCAAGTAAATGGTAATGGTAGTTACAATGGTCGGTTTTTAATTCCCAGCAGCCACCCTTTTAATTTCTTCGTAGCGGGCACTGATGGCTTGGAATACATTGATCCAACCACAGCGACGGGATCTGAATACTGGCAAGCCAACCCGGACGCCGCTGCTAATTTGACAACCAGTGGCAGTATGAGACCGATTGGGCAGGCTATCTCAGGAAGAAATTCAAAGGGTGTTGATATCATCAATACGTCTGATCGTTATATGGTTGGTTTTGATGCTGATCGCGGCAATTGGAATGTATCCGCCTGGTATCAAAATTATGAACATGAAAACTCAAGCTTAAGCAGTGGGCGCAGCATTGCTAGCGCACTTCAAGCAGGGCTCATGGAGGGCACCTTTAATCCATTCGGTATTGCCTATGCAGATCCAAGCTTTGTATCGCCCAAAGATGGTGTCTCTACCGCGGGGCACGATATTCAAAGATACATGAATGAGATTGCTTATACTGAGATTGTAGGACGTACCAGCTCACAAGAAACGGTTGATTTAGTTATCAGCAATAGTGAGTTATTTGACTTGTCTACCGGGTATGTTGGATTCGCATTTGGTTATCAAACACGCGAGGAAACCTTTACCTCTACGCCCGATCAATTGACCAATGCCGGTTTAGGTTCTATTGCGTCCGGAGGGTTCCCGGTAGTGGATGGTAAGACCAGCGTTGATTCGGTATTTGCAGAATTGGCGATACCCGTGACAGACAAAATAGATATGCAACTCGCAATACGTCATGAAGATCACGGCGATACGGTAGGCACCACCGTAGACCCTAAAGTTGCTGTATTGTGGCAGATGACTGATGAAGTACTGTTGCGCACATCTTTCGGTTCATCCTTCCAGGCTCCTTCTGCTATTCAAACTGGTGGTATAGCTGGCTCGGCCGCTGTTGATTTTCAAGTGGCAAATGGGCGCGTGACCTGTAACGATCCAAATTCCACAACAGCCGATTACATACCCCGTACGGCAGCTAAAGTCACCGGTGAATTGAGTCCACAATCGGCAGACAACTTCAACTTGGGTATAGTTTGGCAGTCAGAGGAAAAAAATAAGGTTTCACTGGATTATTGGCGTTATGACTACACTGGGCTGATAGTCAATGTTCAGTCTGCTCAATCTGTTTTGGATAACGATTGTAACGACGGTATATTGAATGATCCCAATATTACCCGTGGCTCAGACGGTGTACCTTTGTTTATAGCAACAGCACTACAAAATGCCGATTCCGCTACAACTGATGGTATTGATGCTAAATTTGCCTACGGTTTTAGCAATGACCTGGGTGAGTTCGAGTTTGGTTTAACCTTGTCTCATGTGCTTTCGTTTGATGCAACACTCAGTGGTGTAAAATACGATGTAGCAGGAAAGCGCAACGCCAATACAGATTCATTCGGCTCTATGCCCAAGACATCTGGAAACGTTAATGCCAACTGGACAAAAACCAATCATAATTTCGGGGCTATTGTTCGTTACAAAGACTCCTACCTACAGGATGATTCATCTCGAAGCAATAAGCTTTTTGGGAAAAATATAGATAGTTTTATCACATTGGATTTGCAGTATCGGTTTGATTCTTCTGAGCTACTTGGCTTGGGAAGCTGGTTGCTTGTAGGAGCGAATAACGTTACCAATGAAGATCCACCAGAATACGGTGCTCGTGAGTATTTTGATGATCAAGTACATCCTCTTCGCGGCAGAGTCTTATATGCAGAAGTTGGTCTGACATTCTAGTGCGGCTAGTTTGACGTTCTAGTAGTGCCGACATAGAAGCAGCCGATTGGCTGCTTCTATGTTTATGTATCTCAGAATACTTTGCCTCCTCATCCTGACACCACTAAATGTGATTGATAGCCAATAAATTAAACCCAACCGAGAAGTGAAAGCTATGGGTGGTTACAACAATACTCCAATGAAGATCAAATATAGACACCTATTGGTTATCTGCCTGACATTGACGCTGAGTGGATTGGCCTTTGCGGAGCCAAATGAAGACGCGCGAGTTAAGCAACGTGTGACCGATGTTTTTTCTCAGCAGTATCAGGTGCAGCGACTGCTCGAAATTGAAGCCGCTCTCGCCCGAATTCAGGCAGATTTGGGCATTATTCCCGACTGGGCTGCCGAGGAGCTCACAAAGAAGGCGCAGGTGAGTTATGTGCCTCTTGATCAACTCGCAGCAGAGCAGACTCGAGTTCAACATTCGATGGTTTCCCTGCTCAATATATGGCAACTTTCTATTGAAGGTGGCGCAGAAGAGTATATGCACTTTGGAGCAACCACCGTCGATATTTTTAATACGGCCCTGATGTTGCAATTGCATGACGCAAGCGCACTGTTACTTGAGCAACTGAGGCAGCTGGAAAACATAATGATACGTCTGGCCGAGGAGCATAAAGCTACACCGATGATGGGTAGAACCTTGGGACAACATGCATTGCCCATTACATTTGGCAAAAAGGTGAGTACCTGGCTGGGAGAGAACCGCAGAAATATTGAGAGATTGAAGATTGTACGTAGTCAGATTGCGCAATCCTCTATTATGAAAGGTGCTGTGGGCAGTTATCTGGGGCTTGGTGAGCAGGGTATGGAGATCGAGCGTGGAGTGGCTCGAGAACTTGGGCTCGGAACACCGATTGTATCTGACTGGAACGCCGCGAGAGACGTCTTGGCGGACTATGCCTTAACACTGGCGTTGATCAGTAAATCCTACGGTCGAATTGGAAATGAATTGTTTTTATTAACGATGACAGATATCGGCGAAACCGAGGAAATACTGCCGAAAACGGTGGTCGGCAGTAGCACCATGCCACATAAAAAAAATCCAAAAATGCCAGACAAGTTAATCCAGTATTCGCGGCTCATACCACGGCTTGCCGAAGTAGTTTTGGAAGATGTAGTTAACAGCTTTGAACGTGATGAGAGTGGTGGCACCAGAGTTATCATTGAAGAAATCACTATAGAGACAGCATCCATGTTGGACGATGCCACCTATCTACTCAGTAATCTGCGAGTTAAAACTGAGGTGATGAAAGTCAATCTATCTAAGACCCGAGGATTGATCATGACGCAGCGCATTACCTTTGCGTTGGCTGACAAGATCGGTAAAACAACTGCTAATACTAGAATGCATGAGGTCGCACTGTTGGCGCTTAGGGCTAATATAAGCCTGCGTGAGGCTATTGATCGCACCCCTGATATTGCTCAACATTTCAGCGGAGAGCAGCTCGACCAATTGTTGGATGCAACGACTTATCTGGGATTGGCGGTCAAGCAGGTAGATGCTGTCATCGCCTATTGCAGGGAACAACAACATGCTGAAAAACAGATGCCGCCCATATAAGCTTGGTCACAGCGAACTGTCAGCCAAAGACAATCGGTGTAATCCACATGGCAACCATAGTCACCAAACACATGCCCGCCAGATTTAGTAATATTCCTGCGTTTACCATATCGGGAATTGTCAACATTCCCGCTGAATAAACAATTGCGTTAGGGGGTGTCGAGACAGGCAACATAAAGGCACAGCTCGCCGCCAGCGTCACGGGAATACAGATAACCAACGGGGAGATTCCAGACTGAATAGCTATAGCACCTACCACCGGCAAGAATGTCGCCGTTGTTGCCAGGTTACTCGTTAATTCTGTGAGAAAAATGACAAGCCCTGTCGCTGCAACGATCATGACTAATGCTCCCAATGATGAAATTGGAGAGAGAGATTCTCCCAACCATAGAGCTAAGCCAGAATTTGCAACCGCCGATGCCAGACTAAGGCCGCCACCAAACAGAATCAGCACACCCCATGGTAATCTTACTACGTCATGCCACGTCATCAGATGAGATTGATAGCGGTCCCCGCTGGGAACTAAAAATAAGAGCAATGCTCCGGCCATCGCTATCCCGGTGTCAGTCAATCCCTCGACAGGCAACCAGCCGCTGATAGGGCGTCGCAGCATCCAGGCAATAATAACGAAAGCAAATATGATAGCGACTCTTTTTTCCGGAGCGGAAACAGGCCCCATCTCATCTTTCATTTGTGTTAATTGCTTACGCGCGAATTCGCTTTCCGGCACTTCAACTTTGTAGACGATTCTGGTTAGTAATACCCATGCCAGTGGAAGCATGATGATGGTTACCGGGAGTCCTACCATCATCCAACGTACAAAACTGATCTCAATGCCATAGTTCTCGCTAAGGAACGCAGCCAGAAGCGCATTCGGGGGCGTACCGACCAGCGTAGCCAGTCCCCCAATTGTCGCTGCAAATGCCAGTCCCAGTAGCATGGCTTTCTGAAAATCCTTGCCTTGGCGAGCGCTAAGCCCATCCGCATTTTCGACAATAACCGTGGCAACAGATATGGCGATCGGCATCAACATCATAGTGGTTGAGGTGTTGGTCATCCACATTGATAGCAGAGCGGCAACTAGCATAAAGCCGAAAATCAAGCGCTTACCCTCGGTACCGGTATGGGACAAAATCATCAGAGCAAGGCGTCTATGTAAATTCCAGCGTTCTACCGAAAGGGACAGAATAAAAGCGCCAAGGAAGAGGTAAATAATGGTATTGGAGTACGGCGCTGCCGCTTCGTTGGCAGTGGCGATTCCGAGAAGATCAAATGTCACTATGGGCAACAATGCTGTGACCGGCACGGGAATAGCCTCTGTCGCCCACCAAGTAGCCATCCAGAAGCCTACCGCAGCGGTGCGCCAAGCCTCGACGCTCATCATTTGTTGCTGAGCTCCCAGAAGCAGCATTAGTGTAAAAAGTGCGGGGCCTGCTAGCAGGCCTGCATTTTGATAGCGCGCACGGGGCATTTGATCCACATGATGAACAACAGAGCTAGCCATCTGGTTTCCTTATAAGGTTGCGATCAGTAGTAATTTGTTGTCTTCTAAAATTGCCTTATCGCCTTATTCAGCAAGCCCGGCTTCAGCGACCAGCAAAAGCAGGGCAATTTGAATACCTTCATAACCCTTGTCATTTTCCCACCATTCTTCTAGCGAATGAGCGTGCCCACCTTTCCCGCCACGGCTAATGGTGACTGCCGGAATACCCTTTGAAATTGGAATGCTTGAGTCAGTAGATCCAGCTCCGAGATATGTTTCATAGCCAAAAACTTCATGGATCTCGAGCATTTTTTTTATTAAGCCACTTTCCTTTTCTCCCTTGGCGGACGGTCTTTCACCTACCTTTTTAATAGCCAATGTGAGCTCAGGGCCAAGTTTTCTGGCGCTATTTTCGGTTAAAAGTGCTTGTTGCAGAGCTCGCTTGAAAATACCATCAAGTTTCTCCAGACGATCCTGACTCCCAGAGCGAATATCCACTTCCATCCATGATGAAAAGGGGATGGAATTGACAGAAGTTCCACCGCCGATACGGCCAACGTTGTAACTGCTTTTCTCCCCTTCATCAGTCACAGAGGCAGCCATTTCATCGAATAAGGCGATAGCATGTCCAAGCGCATGATGTGGATTTGCATGACCAAAGGCGCGCCAGGAGTGGCCGCCCGGACCCGAAAAAGTTACCCGGTAACGATTAGATCCAATTGCAGAGGTAACAATTCTCCCCGGGGTATTACCGTCAATGGCGATAAAGCTATCAATCCTCGGCGCACCGTCACGAAATAAGTATTTGACACCCCGCAGGTCACCAAGGCCTTCCTCTCCTACCGTCCCTAACAGAAGGACATTTGCCTGCATTTTAATTTGCGCTGCATGGATGGCCTTCATTAGGGTATTCACCATAATCAGACCACGGGTGTTATCACCAACACCTGGGGCAACGAGTCTGCTGCCTTCACGGCGCACTTTTATTACAGTGTCTGGTGGGAATACTGTATCAAGATGAGCAGCAACAGCGATGGTTTTCGAGCCAACGTTACCTTTTATAGTTGCGATTACATTGCCCACACCATCTATCTGAACATCATCTGCGCCTGAGGCCTTTAACATCGCTGCAAAATGCTTTGCTCTCGCTTCCTCCATAAAAGGCGGTGCTGGAATCTCAGTCAAACGGATCAGATCTACCTCATTTTGCTTTTCTTCAGCCAGGATAAAGTCAAATGCTTTCTGAAGCTGTGGCGTCGCCTTCAGACTTGTTATGCTGACATTAGATTGTTTTGCAAAACCACTATGTGTTGCCAGCAGTGCTAGCAGGATTAATAGTTCAACTTTTTTTTTCAAGAACATGGTTTTTTTCCTGCGCAATAAATCAATGACCCGAAAGGAATAAACGAATTAGCCAACTATTTCCGCCAGTCCATGTGTATTCTTATTATCTGTGACTGGTGGAAATATATTTCTCACTCGTCTACCTGAGCATGCGATATTTAATCCCTGTTTTTCAAGCAGTAATTTGGCCTCTTCTGGCAGGTATCGCGCTTGGAGAAACGCCTCTCAACATGCGCCCAAATATCGTAATGATTGTTGTCGACGATATGCGTTTTGATGAGTTCGCTATGGCGGGACATCCATTTTTAGAGACGCCTCAGATTGACCTTATGGCCGAAGAGGGAGTGAGTTTTACCAGGGCATACACAGTCACTCCACTCTGCTCGCCAAATCGCGCCAGCTTGCTTACGGGCCAATATCCATCAAGGCACGGGGTGTTGGATAATACCTCCCGATCAAATTTAAGCCACAGACTTGGACTGTTTCCCGAGCTGCTTCAATCGGCTGGCTATCGCACTGCACATATCGGTAAGTGGCACATGGGCAATGACCCTTCACCCAGACCGGGCTACGACTATTGGGTGAGCTATTCAGGACATGGCAAACTTATTGATCCGGAATTGTATGAAGAGGGCAAGATTGCCAAAGTTTATGGATATATGACTGATATCCTCACAGAGAAGGCCGTGCGATTTATTCACGATTCGGCAAGCCGACCTTTTTTTCTCTATGTTGGCCACAAGGCTGTTCATCCTGAAGCATCACAGCGCAATGATGGCAGTGCCGATCTTTCTGTAAAGCGTGAATTTATTCCGGCCAAGCGCCATAAAGATCGATATAAAAATGCTGAGGTGAAAGCCCTAGATAAATACCCGGTGACAAAGGATTTCAATCCCTTGAATGAGTCACTGACTATCAGAGAAAAACTAAAGAGATCTGACGAGCGCTGGAATAGTTGGATTAATTCAGGATTTTCTGAAGATACTATTCGCGCGCGGGCAGAAATGATGCTTTCTGTCGACGAAAGCCTTGGTAAAATTGTGAGGGCACTGCAAGAGATGGCTGTGCTCGATAATACCCTGATTGTTTTCACTAGCGACAATGGCTACTTCTATGGTGAGCACGGCCTGACAATTGAGAGACGGTACCCTTATGAAGAAGCCATTAAGGTGCCTCTCATCATCCGGAAACCAAAGACTCAATACACAGCAAAGACATCAGCAATAACAGACACGCTAGTCTCCTCAGTCGACCTGGCTCCGACAATTTTAGAGTATGCTAATATTACTATACCTGCATCCATACAGGGCCACTCGTTCCACAGCTTGTTGGAAGAGGGCCAAAAACCTATGCGTGAAGCGGTATTTATCGAACACTTTGCGCATGAAAATCCGTTTACCTGGACCGCAAAGGTTGATTACAAGGCATTAATCTCGGGACAATATAAGCTGATAAAGTGGACTCAATACGATAAAGAGTATGAGCTCTACAATTTGGAAGAAGACCCGAGGGAGCTTAATAACCTCGCTAAGCAGGACGCTTATAAAAAGAGACTTGCTGACATGCTTGATCAATTAAAGGCAGAAATCTTAAATTCTATGGGGATGTAAGTCTGATAATCAATATGTTGGGAAAGGTGCTCTAATAA
>ERZ807291.8721-NODE-8721-length-11208-cov-9.679817_pt1 | contig 11208 bp, 13 predicted proteins | sample MGYA00521257_ERZ807291 | MGnify/ENA primary metagenome ERZ807291 (study PRJEB31413, sample SAMN03169783) | marine metagenome | biome: Marine; feature: Water; material: Subsurface seawater | place: North Sea | collected 2011-04-28 | depth 1 m m ...
TTAAATTTGTATTTTAAAATTAAATTTTGTATTTTAATATGATATTATTTTTAAATTTAAGATAATTTTGTTAATGGGAAATGTTTTTTTATATTTTTAGCATATTTGTTGCTTAAGTTACCAGATGGGTCGAAAAAAGATATGTTTTGTATAACATAATCAGCACATAACCCCTGTTTTTTATAAGGATAGACCATATCGGATGCGTCTACTATATTACCCGGCAATACGATACCACTATTATTTGTTTGTACTGAATTAAATTGTGTATTTTTTCCTTGTAATGTTGCTCTAACATTTTTTCTAGCATTTGATTCTCTTGTACCTTCGATATCTGCCATTTGAAAATCAATGAAATTACCCTGAATGTCGTGAAAATTAGAAACACTAAATTCGTCTGTCTTGTTATCTAAATAAGTATCGAAGCATTCCTTATTATCCGTAGAATTTTCTTTTTTACATTCATAAAAGCCATTTACAACATTCATAAATGTTTCATAATTTTTGGCATTTCGTATATTGCCATTTTTATCTAAACAAATATCGTTTGATGTCGCTCTTGCCTTAAATATAGCTTTATTTCTTTTATTTTTGATTCGTTCACTCTGTGATATAGGCTCAAATGATTTACCAAACATTGAATTCATTTTATATTTAATATTATAAGATAAATTTAATATACAAAAAATTTTAATATACAAAACTATTAAAATATTTTTATAAGTTGAGTTTATTTATAAGTTAAGTTTTACTCTCCATACGTGACCATCAAATGTTGTTGAACTATTTGCTCCAATTCCCTCCGCACCATCTTCCATTGTATGGTATAAGTCTGTTCCAGTCATCATTAAATTTGGTGTTGTATCAACAGTCGCTCCATGATATGTGTCATAACCATTACCCGTAACAAGATTTTCAGCACTTGATGAACTATGATAAACCTTCGCCTCACTCTGATGAGAAATCCATCTATATTTTGGCTGATAAAATATTTTTCTGATATCTTGTGTACCTATACCATTCGTTGAACTCTGTCCCACGCCACTTAAGTCGTTATTTCCATACATTCTTTGTGGATTTGAAATATTCGGGTCAATAGATAAACTTACTCTGGGTCTAAAATAAAATGATATAGTATCTCCACTTCTAAACGGTAATCTTCTTGGTCTACATTGTGTTGGGTCTAGATTTCCTCCGTCCATATCCGTTCCCCCTGACACGTCCACTGCTGAAACATCTAAATTAATATCATTTGTTGAAAGGTCAAAACGCGCGGGGTCTGTTCCTATCAATCCTTCATAAAGTGCTAACAATAATGGATTAATAATACCATTGCTTTTTTCTATTGGGTCAAATCTATCATATTCAGAATTTGTTGGATGGTCAATGCTTAAATTCGCACCCGATATATCTACTTCACCAGCTGTTCCCGAACCACGGAGACCATATAAATCTGGATCATTTGTAAATAATTTATTAGATATCTGTGATTGAATGTTACTGTTTGAAATATCTGCCATAATTTCAGTTTCATTTGCTATAAAATCTTGGGCAAATGGGTGACCCATAAGATGTGTTGCCATAAGACGAATTAAAATTCTACCAAAAGACGTTCCTGTTGGGTCTGTTAATGAACCCCTATAATAACCCTGACCCGTAACATCATATCCCGTATTATTTTTTGGATTGGGTCCGTTATCCCTACCTTCGAAAGTTTCTGTTGTAGAATTATTTGGCAATGGTATTCCCGGAGTTTTATATCTGACTGTCCAATCATCACTCACCTCTGATGTATTTGGATCTACTATTCTTGAATATGGTTGTATTAATTTTGATTCGTTTCCTAAAATGTTGTTTGATATCATGTCTCCAAGTGTTTGACTTAAATCTGAAGCACCTGATGAATAAAAAAGTGGTCCACTCGTTATATTTTCTTGCGCATCAGCATATAATATTTTTTTAAATTCATCTACCAGTGAAGCTCCTGTATCTCCAAATACTTCAAATTTTAAATGAGAATCAAACATGTCAATGGCTGATGTCAATTTTCCGAAAGTAATACCTCCAGCTGAAATATCAAATAATAAGGGTATTTGAATATGTACCATCTCTTCTTATTAATTATATATATTTAATTAATTAAAAATATATTTAAAATATTTAAGTCATAACAACCTTAATCTTCCAGATGTGTCCGTCGAACATTGTTCCAACGGTTTCGCCGTTTGCGAAAGTTGTTCCTTTAACCAAATCAGTTCCGGTCATAGCTAATGCGACAGCACTTCCTGAATTCGCTGAATCGTCATATGTATCTGTGTGATTGGCTCCCGCCACAGGTGCCGTGGTACCGACATTGTTGAGTGTCGCTCCGGCTTTGTGGGATATCCATCTATGTCTTGGGTTGAAGAATATACTTTCAATGGTTACCGCACTGGAAGCCGAACCTCCCAATCCAACGCCACTAAGGTCTTGGTTACCAAATTCAGCTCCACCCCCAGAGACATCGGTATCCATGGTAAGACCAACTCTGGGTCTGAAGTAAAATGAAATGGTATCGCCGGCTGCGAATGGTAAAACTCTTGGGCGACACTCACCCGGGTCAAGATTACCTGCGTCACCATCGGTACCACCTACAAGGGCTGTACCACTTACATCAGCACCAACTCCCGTAGCATCAGTACCAGAAAGGTCAAATCTTGCAGGAGCAGTTCCCAAAAGTGCTTCGTAAATGCTCTGTAAAATCTGGTTTCTAATTCCAGCGCTTTTCTGTGCTTTGTATGATGGGATGCCATCTCCAGAAGAACCATTCACGGTGGCCGCCACCATTGAATTGGTACCACCGGCTGCGAACATATCAGAATCATTTTTGAGTAATCTATCTTCAAGTTGTGTTCCTAGAGATGTGTTGGAAATATCATTAATAATTTGCGCTTCATTGGCAATAAAAGACTGTGCGAAAGGATGTCCCATAAGGTGGGTTGCCATGAGTCTGATTAATATGCGACCAAATGAGGTACCATCGGCGTCCACTAATCCAGCGGTGTAGTAATCTTGGTTGGTATTGGTGGCGCCCAAAGGACCCTCAGTAGTTTGAGAATAGTCAGGTAAAGGAATACCCGGTGTCATGTATCTTGCGTTGTGAGCACTCGTGTCTTTAGCACCAACGGCTGCCGCATCATTAGCAGCAGATGGTTGAATAAGAGTAGCATCTGAACCCAAGCAAGCAACCTCAATGGCTGCACCAAGATCGTCAGAAAGAGTAGCTGTCTTGGCGTAGAAATTTACACCAGAAACATCATTTTCAGAAGCATCGGCGTACATAATATTTTTAAACTGGGTTACAAGATTGGCCCCAGAACTTCCTGTAACTGTGAAATTAAGGTGCGCGTCAAAAAGGTCGACATCTTCAACCTTCTCACCAAATACGACAGCTCCAGCGGAGATATCAAAAAGCAACGGAATTTGTAAATCAACTGTTGGCATTCTATTATAATATTAGTAAATATTTTTAATTATAAAAAAAATAAATTATTTTTTTTTTTTATTTTAATATTTTTGTTATATTATTCTTGTAAACGCAACTAAAGTAAAATAAAATATATATTCCAAATGCTATTTTTTATTTTTATCTTATTCTTAAAATAATTTTTATTATTCATTTTTTTTTCTAAACTTTTGCTACATGTTAATTCCAATTTTGGTTTCCTTAACAATATAGAAAATTCAATTACATCACCTTTTTTAAACAGTTTTTTTGTACCGAAAAAACTTTCTTCTTCGTCACCATCACTATCTTCTTGGTTTTGTTTAAAAATATTATAAAATAATCTTAAAAATTTTGGTTTTTGTAGCAAACTAATAAAATCTTTTGGAATATTTCCTATTTTATTTTTTATATCTGGTAAATTTTGAATACCGTAAAATGCTAAATGGGAACCAAATAATTGCTGTGCCATATATTGAAAATAGTATGTTTCTAAATCACCCGGTATCAAAGATGTATTTGTAAAATTCTCTCCAGTAAAATTTAAATTACCTTTAAATGCTTTTTGTATATCGCAACATATTTCACCAAAGTAAGGGTAACTGATTTCCACTACCTCTCTATTTGTATTTAGCCTGAAACATTTATTCCAATTTTCAAGTGAGAGTATCTCCAAACATTCTAAATGATATACGTCTAAATCTTTTTTATTTAATACAACATCTTCATCATTTATATTCACACTCAGTGTTAATTTATCTTTACTTGTTTTACTGTGTTTATCAAAAACGTCGTCATAATTTATTTTAAATATTCTTCCATAATTTTTAACTGGTCCGCTAACATTTATTCCTGTTATACTTTCCATATTTGTAATTATAATTATTTTTCATATAAAATATCAAATTCTAACGCGAATGAGTAATCACTATATCCCTGTCGTATATCAATACCGTACTCATCTATTACACGGAAATGAAGCTTATCTATTGTCACTGGTCCAAAATATTCGCGACTTTTTCTCGGATTTTCACTCTCTTGGTCGTATACCACAACGAACTTACCCTGTTTTAATGGTATCCTTGCTAATATGTTTTTATTCATAAAAGAATTTTCATATACAACACTGACATTCTCACATACATTTGTTCTGAAATCATCCACCGCGAAAAACAGTATTTTTTGTCCTCCCAAATCTACTGGTGCTTCGCTTATGTACGTTTTTGCCCCGGTGTATTTTAATTGGCGAAATCCTAATTTCCATCCGAAATTTTTCGTGATTGGCATACCAGGTTCTATTGTATTTGTAAAATCTAAATCAAATGTGGCATCACTATCAAGGGTATTAAATGAAGGGTCAAATTCGGATATATCCGTAACACTTATAATACATCTTCCCGTTTTTACGTCTATTGAAAAAACTATACTGTCTATTGGACAGAATTTATTTAAAGCAGATACAATAGTATTCGACTGGTAATTACCAGAAGGTACTTTATATTTTATTTTATATCCCGTCGTTGTGTCGCCATCTCCAGGAAAATTTTCACCCGAAGCCGGACCAGTTGTTATCTTTTTTATATCGTATACTTGTCTGTTAGCAACTGGATTTAAAGATGAAACCCAACGTAAACTATCCTCATTTTCCGGGTCATCGTCATCTATGTGACCAAAATCCGTCTTTATATCTGGATGATAAATTACTGAAAATTCGTTCGTCCCGAGTGTATTATCTACGTCGTATACCACATTTGGAAATTCAAGTGATATTAAACGCATGGCTATTACATTTTTTAAAGGGGTCGGTAATACCATCTTAAAATTTGCTGGTGACGATTTGAAATAATTTGGTCTAAATTTTGTGTCAAAACTTAATTGTCTTTTTATAATACTACGGCGATATGTATTTACCGATACCATTTCCCCTGAATAGTTTGTCCCCCCTACATTTGAACCACCTTTCCACTGTGGTCCACTCACGTGAACATCCGCCACTAACTTACTGGGGTCTATTCTTTTTTTATTCATTATATAGTTGTCTGCTTTTACATTGTATTTGTATACTAAGAAAAATTCCAGTGCTTTTAAAAAGCTTTCGAATTTGTTTTTCATTTCTGAAGACATGTTTTCATCTTCTTTAAGTTTTTCAATTATTTGGTCTGTTTTTTGTTTGACATTAAAATAATCTAAATTTGATGGATCGCCACTAATATTTAATATATTCATCATATCATTTATATCATAATTTCGTATATCAAAATCAAACTTTGCTGAAGTTCCGAATTGAAATTTTTGCTCTATATCTGCCAAATCAGACATTATGTATATATTAATATTTTTATTATTTTTATATTTTTAATTTTTAATTTTTTTATTGTATAAAAAAATTAAAAATATAAAAAATATAAAAATAATAAAAATAATAAAAATAATAAAAATAATAAAAATATTATAAGATTCTTATTTGTTAATTATATGTTTGTTAGTTTCCATTAAGTTCATTGAAAGCTGCCATAGCAGTTGAATACCTCTCCTTATCTGCTGCTGCTAGCTTATTCACTTTTGCCTTTTGCTTATCTGAAAGCTTCTTCCACAATCCCGCACACTCCTTCGCTACAGCTCCCATTAGAGATTCACCCTTCATCTTCCCCGCCTTTGCCAACTTCTGATACTTGGTAATAATGGGTGGTCTAACTTCATCGCAGAAATAAAAGTATGCCGATTTTGCACGCTTTGGTTTATTCGGGTCCTTAAAAGCCTTCATCTTCAACTTCGTTCCTAGAAATTTCGCTGACATCTCCTCGATTTTATCAGATTGCCCCAATTCAACGCATAGCTGTTGGAGAAGAGCTTTATGAGATTCAAACCAAACATCATTGATGTTTACCGTGTTGTTGTGGAAGAGAGGGTTAGACATATTTATAATAAGATTTGTTGTTTTGTTCCTAAGCCTTTTTAATATAATTATTATATTAACATTTAGTAATATAAATATTAATCAATTTATTTAATATTTTTTAATATATTTTTATACTTATTTTTTCCCCTTGTATTATTTCCGTTATATTATTAATTTTTTTATTTAAATATTATATAATGAGTGTCTTTAAATATTTAACTATCAATGGTGAGCAAGTATTTTACCCAAAGTATGCTGCTTTTATTTTTTTAACCTGTGTTTTATTTTTAATTGTGGGTGTTTCTATTGCCAAAAAACTTGATGAATCTTTCCCATCTTTTGATGAAGATAATGAAAAAGATGTTGCACGACCAAAGATGGTTTTACTCGCGGAATCCGCTGTACAAATTGGGTTGATTGGTGTAACAACGTATATCTTCAGAGAGGTCATTCAGAAAGGACTTAAATTTATATTTGGTAAAAATTTACACGGTAATCCATCAAAATATGCTATTCTTATTGTCGCGCCTACCATGTTTTCACAGCAAAAAAGTTTAATTAAAAAAATTACACATATCTGGAATTAAATTGAATATTTTATATACCATTACATGATATATAAAATATTCACTATGAGTGGTCCATGGTATGAATGTTCGGGACCATCATTGAAAGATGCCAATAAAGCCTTTAATAACTATGAAATTAACGGTGTTGTTGTTTCAAATGTTATTGTGAAAAAGTGTATTCAAGATGAATACGATAAACACGGAGGGTTTGGGTCTTGGCGTGGTTGGGCAACATTTGGTAAGTCTAGGATATCAAAAGATATTGTCGAAAAATATAATAGTCGGCAAAAAAGATTGGATGATTTACGCAATTGTTTGGTTGACTCTTCAATATTTATGAATTATGTTTACGACCGTTTATACAGACCAGGAGGATTGCGGTCTAATGATGTTAAATATAATTCATAAACTTCGGTTGTGAATCTTAATATGCGATACACTTTATTTATTATATTTTTAAATTGATTTTTTTTAAATGGAGAGAATTGTTTGTATTACTATGCTTTACACACTTACATTTATTGCTCCTATTATGAATCAGATTATAAATTTTGTTATGAGTGATTATTTTAAAGATTTAATGCTTATTATTATTAAGTTTGGTCTAATTGTTATGGCTACTTCTTGTATACAATGGTTACTAGTCAAAGCTTACGTTACATATTGCGTTACATTGGGATGGATCGGCGCCTTTACAAATATATTTTCATTAGGTTCACCCTTTTGTCAGTTCATTAATTATAGTCAGTTTGAGTTAGCAAAGCATTATATTACCATTTGGGCTAGCGCTGGTATTGCTTCTGTCGCTTGGTTCATATCAAAAATTAAATCTTGATATTACAAATAACTTAGCTTTTATATGTGGTATTTATTCATTTTTATCTTTTACACCTTTGAACATTTAAAACGCCGACTTTAATTTGAATATAAAGGCAAATTGATATAATTAAATTAAATATGGAGAGAAATTTGGAATACGAAAATAATAATATTGGGTACGACCACCAATATACCAAAGAAGACGGGGGAGGAATAAAATGTAAAAATTATGAATTATGTGAAGCAGTTTTACCCAAATGGTGGTTTGAATGTAAAGGGAATTACTTATGCACAAATTGTCACATGATGTTTGGGACTTGGGGGAGCGGTGAAAATTCTCATACAGGTAAGGGTATATTAGAAATAAGTGATAATGTAGAATGTCCTATATGTTATGATGTTGGACGTTCGATATCATATCCTAATTGCGAACATACAGTATGTATTAAATGTTTCAAAAGATGCTATTATGGTGATGATAATGCTGAAAATGAACCTAAATTTCCTTATCCAGATATAAAAGATGAGTATTATGATAATGAAGAAAATCCCAAATGGGACAATGATTACCCCTTAATAAAAAAATATAACGAAGATTGGAATAAATGGGATAATGAAAAAAATCAAAAATATGAGAATGCTGAATATCTTCAAAAATGTTCTTTATGTCGCGCATAATCGGCGTTTTAAATGTTCAAAAGTGTAAACATTTTGTGTTTATAATTTTCTTTTCTATTTCATCGAAGAAATCTAACTTGTTGTTATCAAACATATCATCTATTGTTTTGATGGATGTCGTCATTAAATGTTTACTCCTCATTATTTTTGTTAGTAGGAAAACAACTATATTTTTATTGAGTTCTTCATCGTTTATTTCACTATATTTATTTTTTAGTTCGGTATATAGTTTCATGTATGTTACCGTACTTTTAATGCCTATCCAATCATTCATATATTTATTAAAAAAATTATTGAACTTTTCATTTTCCATTAATTCAGATAATTCTCTCAGGAAATGATTTTCATTTAAGATTTTATCTCCCGTTTTCATTGCTGTTTTTTCATGATGAATCATTAACGCACCATGAGTATTGATTATTTCATTGGATGAACTTTTATTTTCCTCCATTAAAAAAATATAGAAGTATATAAATTTCTATATTTATATTTGTTTTATTTGTTGTTTTTATTTGTTGTTTTTATTTGTTGTTTTTATTTGTTGTTTTTATTTGTTTTAAGATGTAAACATATGTTTAAAGCTTTGTATATTTATTGGCACCAGCGGAATGTCTTAGCGTATATCTACTTCTATACTTCCAGTCAAAGCCAGTTGCCTTTTCACTCATCGCATATATACATCCATGGGGAATTTCCACTCTCAATGTTTCTCCCAGTGGCTTTGACTGATGAAACCAATTCCAACATATAACCATTGTTCCCGTCTCTTCTTCATCATTTCTTTCGTTAATTCTTAACGCTATTACTTTCATTCGTTCCGCATCTCCATGCCACCCAATGCCATTTTTTGTTCTATCGCTATAATTATTTCCTTCCCCTATCATATCCCTTGCTTTTGCTCCAAACAATTGTGCTATAAACGTCTTGACTTTTGATAATTTTGGCAGTCTATCCCATGATATAATTCTTCCTTTACCCTGCTCATAATCTGGCTCCTGATCCGCTTGGTCAAAACAAAGATTGCTTCTTGCGTGTTTGTTTAATACCTTTTTACGTCGCGAATCATAATACTTTGTATCCCATTCAAATCCCATTAGTTCTTCATATATTTGGTCTGCGTCTTCTCCCGGATTTGTTTGTACAGCATCGTGGATTAGGATTATGTATGCATCACTAATAACTTTATTTTCTGTTTTGGCTTTATCAAAGTGCTCTTTTTTCAGTAAACTTTTCAAGTTAATGATTTCACACTTTATCTTAAGCTTATTACATTTCTTTTCTACTTTTTTGAAATCTTCAAAGGTAAATCCTTCCCCAATGGATACCTTTGTTCCTATCTGCTGATTTCCCACATGATTTTCACCTGAATCACCAAATGTAACCGTTATAACGCGGTTTTTCTTTTCTGGTTTCTTTGCTTTTGCTTTTGGCTTCTTTGCTTTTGCTTTTGGCTTCTTTGCTTTTGGCTTCTTTGCTTTTGGCTTCTTTGCTTGCTCTGTATTTCTTTCTTTTGGCCCTTCAACATTAAATATTGTTGGTTGTATAATTTTAGCTGATTTTTTTGATGCTTCCATTTTAATAATTATTATGTAATTATTATGTAATTATTATTACCTATGTAGTTTTGTTTTCAATTTATTTTTGATTTTTTATAATATTTACCTTTTCTATTATGAATATACTGTTAGTCGTAATTATAGGTATTATTGCCGGGTTTTTAGGTGGTTCTCTTGGTGTTTCTTCCGCGCCTTTTATATTACCTCCTTTGCTGATATTTTCTTTGGTTGATAGCTACAAATCAGGCATTGGAACTGTTATTTTGACTATTATTCCACCTCTTTCTATTTTAGCTCTATATAATTATTATTATGCTGGATATGTTAAAGTCAAATTGGCGCTTTTGTTGATGGTTGCTGTTATTATTGGTGCTTTTTTTGGTTCTAAATTTACAATTGGTGTTTCACCTATTACTTTAGCTTATATGACCTCTGGTTCGTTGTTTGCCTTGTCATTATTTTGGTTTTATTTGGCATCAACTGGTAAATATATTACAACAATCCGGCGTCCTCCGATCGGTGCTATATAAATTAAATTGAATTAAATATGATTGATTATGTTTCAATCATATTTAAATTTTTGCTATTCTTTAATAATGGATTTCTCTCACTCTAATGATGCGTCTTCAGTCTTGTTTCTTCAAATTATTCGGTGTGAAAATGAACCCGATGAATGTTTTAGGGAGCGGCTTTCTCTTTATAGTAAATCTGTTGATAAGCATAATATGAGTGTTTGGCAAGGTTTATCGTGGGGACGTAAAATGCTTGAAAGCGGTAAGCTTCGTAATAAATTGGAAAATGATTTGGTAACTGAAAATCCATCTGAATTTTCCCAACGAATTCGGGATTTTAATCCATATGTCGATTCGGGATTTGATATTTTTCAGCCATCGTACAATGGAACCAATTCCCGTTTTTATGCTCCCCATACTACGCATCTTCTCAAGTTAGGTGTTGCCGGTGCTATGTATACTCTTAATCCAGAAGAAGATTATTTTAATGTTATTAATTGGGAGGAGACATCGATTCAGCGTGAAAATACGAATGATGATGTTAAAGCTATCGCTCATGGTGGAGTATTTTCACAGGTGATTTCTGGTAATGGACCGTATCTTATGAATTCTATATGCTATGATATTAATCAAGGATTTGCAGGTACTGGAGGTGCTGGTGGTGCTGGTGCTGGTGGTGCTGGTGCTGGTG
>ERZ807291.8722-NODE-8722-length-11206-cov-5.390010_pt1 | contig 11206 bp, 10 predicted proteins | sample MGYA00521257_ERZ807291 | MGnify/ENA primary metagenome ERZ807291 (study PRJEB31413, sample SAMN03169783) | marine metagenome | biome: Marine; feature: Water; material: Subsurface seawater | place: North Sea | collected 2011-04-28 | depth 1 m m ...
TCAGCTGCATTGAAGTCAGCAGCATCAGTTACAGGTCAATTGGAGAAGCAATGGCGTCATTTCAGATCTGAAAGGTGGCCAATCCGTGTTTTAACAACCTTAACAAGCCATGGCAATGTGAATGACCTCTGTGGAGTCACTCTATCTGAAGCACTGGATGTATACGTGAGGCTTAAAGGTGGCGAAAAAGGCACCAAGTTTATACATCATGCTACTAGGAGTGCTAAATACACCATTGAGGCAATAGGCAATCTTGATCTAAACTCTTACGATGGCAAGTCTAGAGGAGTGCTTCGTGATGCCTTGCTAGAAAGAGGCTTAGCATCTAGTTCTGCCAAACGTATATTCGCATCAGTTAGGGCCATGGTTAGTTTTATAATCTGTGAGCATGGATTGAAGGTAGCCAACCCATTTCTGAATGTATTCTTTCCAGAGCTAAACGATACTAAAAAGCGAAAGCCCTTTTCTATAAGGGAGATTAGTCTGCTTCATTACAAGTGTAGGTCAACTGCCGATGACGTTAGACACTTGGTTGCTTTGATTTCAGACACTGGTGTTAGACTGGTAGAAGACACGGGACTATAGGTGGCAGACATTAAGATTGACTGCCCTACTCCTCATAAAATTCGGGGTTAAACCGGGGTCTTGTTTTCGCAGTCATAGTGTCACCGCAATGACTTGAGTGCATTTTAGCACTTCCTATTACGTGACCAAAATCACTTTACCACTGCAATACATGGGTCAGTTTTCAATGCAATCTAACCATAACCAACACCTCAACTGCAGCCATATGAGAAACCAAGACACGTACGCTTATCACAAGTGGTTTACAGTTGGAGTGCCTAATCTTTGGAACAGCACATAAAAAATAACGTGGGCACCCCCATGAAGTATGCCTGTGTGTTCTTGAGGTGTTGTACAGCGCGATATTACAAACCTTTTGAATGGTCTTGAAGTGTCCTCACAGGCTCTGTTAGAGGCCTTATATGGGATCCTTCAGTGCTACCTTTAGTGCTTGTTTTGAGTGCAAAGTTGCTGGTGTTTGGTCTCAAGTGGAGGGTGCCCGTGATGGTTTAAATGACTGTGAGCCAAACTGATGTACATTCAGAACTTATTGACGAACCTAAACTGCCCGAAGTATGGTTGAGAGACGTTGAAATAGCGTGTTATAGCTCAGCGATAAGAAGATGAACCGCTTCAGATACACTCTAAGCTAACCATAAACCAAGTCATTCTTTCATCAGTAATTGAAAGAGAGCCCTTACCCTTTTCTCCTAAAAAGAATGGAAATACTGATACACGCAATTCGATAAAGTTTTCATACCTAGCAACAGAGAATATACTGTCATGTTGACTAGAATAAGCATTACTACCAATAAATAATTTATTTGATGCCAATTCAGGCACACCATAAAGATTAATTGTGCTGCAAGCTTTACCTGCTGATAGAGCTGCTACGCGCTTTACTCCTCTATCAATGCAAGCATCTTGAATCAACTCAATTCATTGAAAACAGATCTACAACAACATCAATACTATCATTCTCATAAGGTACTTATAGAAAACTTCTTTGCTTTAAATTAGGTTTAGCCTAGCTAATTTTCCAACATTTTCTGCCCAATTATTAGCTACTCATCAGATAAAACTAAACCATAAGTATCGAAATTCTCTCTTGCAATCATCCATAAGTCAGAACAACTCCCGCAACCAACCTCTAGCACCTTCACACCCGCTCTTTCTTTAATATTTCTATCAAAAAAATTAGCAACAAAAACCTCAATAGCACTTTATTAGGGTCTCTTCTTTGAACCTTAACTCCTGCATTCTTATAAGATTCTCCATACCAATTATTAACGGTGTTCTTTTTTTACCTCGTGATATGCTGAAACTAATAATTCACTCATAAAAAATCCTTTATCTGAACTTCTGCCTAACAAAGTAATATTGCTGAAGTTTTCTTCATAAAAAGAATTTATTTTTTTCAAGTAACTAGAAGTGTCAACTGTAAGAGATGGAAAGCCTTCTTTGACAATTCTGCACTGGCTATACTTACTTCCCTCTTCTGTTATTCCTATTTTAATTAATTCTTGCTCAATATATTTAATTTTACTTTCAAAATCAAAGTAGTCTTCATTTAAAACTTCCACACTACAAGCATAAAATTCACTTGTGCTTTGCAAGTTTTGATAACAAGTTATTCTATTACTTAGCAAGTGACTATCGTAAACGTTAATATAATAACTATCTGTTTTCAATGGTTTCTCGAAAACAAAGTCATAGATAGCCATTTTTCTAAAACTAGGCTTTATTCCACTAAATCCTGTATCGATAAACCTATTCAATAATCCAGAAGATAACGTCCAAACCAACTCATCTACTTGTAAAATCTCATCATTGATATGCACCAAAAATCCCGCTGAATTAGCCTCTATTTGGGTAATACTCGATTTAGTCTTTATATCAATATTAAGGTTAAGCAATTTCGCTTCAAGATTTTTTATCCAATGACCAATCCCACCTTTTTTAGGATAGAATTTATCAACACCTGCCGTAAACCCATGGAAGCCTATTTTTTCGTCTAGGACTTTGTTTAGCTTTTTCTGCCTACTTAATTCTTTATCAAAGGCTAGTATTCTAGGCATATCAAAGAAGGGTAGGCATTCATTAGCCAGATACTGAGCGTCACAACCAAAATTTTTATAAATAAAATCTTTAAATATGCACTGATAAAATGTATCACCATACCTATTAATCAATGTTTCCTTTAAATTCTCACCAACCTTATTATTGGCCAGCTCTAGCTCTGAACAGCCTTGCTGGTAGTCACTTATATCTAAATGATTAGTGTTTACAAAAGGTGAGATATCACTCAATTTACCTTTGTAAAAATTTCCACTTCTACCAATATTGAATTTATAGCTATTATTTTCATTGAAATCAGAAAATAAAAAATCATCTAATTCCTTAACACCTGTTTTAGTGGCTATATGAGTTCCATAATCAAAACATCCATATTCATTACAGGTACTCTTTAGGAGGCCTCCTAGTGAATCACTTAACTCAGCCAAAATAACTTTATTTTCATTATTTTTTGCAAAGTAAGCAGAAGTAATTCCAACAATGCCTCCTCCAACAACTAATATTTTTTTCATAGCCAGTCTCTAAATTTGAAATGCATCGCTGCCATCCTAGTAACTTTTGAAGCAAAGCCATCTGATTCAAGTTAGCAAACTTTCGCAAAGTTGGGCTCCACGGAGCAGCCTGTGATTTGTGTAGTGAACAACCTTAGGAGTCACTGTTAATTCGGCAACAACATAATAAACAAAATTATTTTCCATGAAGGAGATTTTTTCAGTTCGTTCATTAATTGATAAATATTCTTTAGTAAAGCCTCAGTTAATTTTGTTAATATGTTTAAACATAGATAGAGACAATATGTTATTGAATTTATTAGTGGTATCTAATTATATAACTTACATCTTCATATTAATTTTTATGTATGGAATATTAATAATACTTTAAAGCTTTATATTGTTTAGCTCGTAACACGCATTCGGTACAACGCTTCAGCAAAGTCCCAATCAGCTTGTTCATCAATATCAACAGCTTTACTTTTTTGAATTATGTAACCAGTAAATCCTGTATCAGTTCCAGCACCTTCTGCTGATATAACGTGGCTACTTGAAAACACTGAGAATACACCAGCATCAAAATATTTTTTTCCTATATCTTGGGAACGAATCGCAAACATACCAGGCTGAACTGGAGTCATTTCCCCATCGGATTCCCAATTGAATGCCCACTCAATGGGAACGGGATATTCAGATATTGCCAGCATAGGCCTAATAGTAGGATCTTCTTTATATTGTTTTGCTGCTTGTTGAAGATCAATATATTCTATCAGTGGTGAACATGCCATTAATAACCAAATTTCATCGAAATTTTGCCCTAAAGAGCTATATTTTTCTGTCACGCACTTTAAAACAGGCATGATAGGAGTGAAGTCATCTGCAAGTTCTTTGGGGCGCATAAAATCAATAGAAAAGCCAAGTTCAGAAACTGTCTCAGCTATACGTTTACTGTCTGTAGATACATGAATAATATCAAATAATTCTGATTTTTTTGCCACGTTCAGAATATATGAAATCATAGGTTTGCCACAAAAATTTCGTATATTTTTATCTGAAATTCGTTTTGAACCTCCTCTTGCAGGAATTATTGCGATGCGTCTGGTCATTACTTGCAACTCTGTCTAATCACTGAAAGGCTTTCTGGTCCCACATTAAAAAGAAGGTCAACTATTGACATATTAGGAGTGAAATCCCCAAACAATTGTCGATATACAGTTTGATCAAATTCGTGGTACTTAACGTGTAAACCACTTTTTTCAAACGCATCTGACTGCTCTAGATATTCGCGGGAACCTTGTGCAGAAACATATTCTGTTGCATTGACTTGGCCACAAAGCATTGCCAACAAATCAGCTTTCGTACCTATATTTTCCATTTTACTAGAATATTTAATTTGTGTTGAAATACCAAGCACCTTACAAAACCATATAACTAATTCTACCGTAAGATCTGAAAGATGCATATGTCCTTTTTCTAACAAGGAAAACAATTCTGGAGAATATTCGGAAAAATAAGGAGATTTCTTATAGTTATTTTTTATAGATGCGATATGAGCAGTCTGAAAATTTCCTGTAGTATCAATTTCTACGTCATTGATCAATTGACCACGTTTACCTTTAGATAAAACTGGAACTGTTAACCATATTGGTCCATTAGCTGTTTTTATTTGGTTACGCTGTTGCCATCCTCGCTTAGCAAATTGTACAGAATCAAAAATAATGAAAGTATCAACCAGATCTATCATTCCAAAATAACCAATCCATGGAAGATAGGTTGGCTGCATAATTGCTACACGCGTCATTCTTCTACCGCCAAGCAAATTCCATTTTTTCCATAACCATTTCCATTGTAAAACATGACATGTTTATCTTTGTGTTTAATTACAACTGGATAACAAACCATCTCTTCATCTGGACTATTCGGAGTTGGCTTCATACCCACTGCGTCATCGTAGCGCGTCCATTCAACCCCATCCCTTGATTCTGCATACCGGGGTAGATAGTATTCACCTTTCGATGAAAACCACATTCTATATATGCCATTTTCTTTGATTACATAAGGCCTAGCTAGAGCATTCTCGCCGGGAGCGAAATCTATAGCGACAGCCCCATCTCTGTGCCACTTTTTCCCATCATCTGATACTGCCGTCTGGATGTTATAACGAGGAAGATCTTTACGGATCCACTCTGTGCCCGCGACATAGTACATCCGATATCCAATATCTTCTTTGATCACCCAAGGTGCCGTATTAATGAATGGGTTAACACGGTTTCGGCCAATGATGGGGGCTTCGGACCAACGCCTAAATGTCTCGCCCTTATCCTCACTAATAGCCAACCCTCCAAATAAATCCATTCGTGTGGTCCCTCCTGGCTTAAATCCAATAGTATACATTAGCAGCTCACTACCAACTGCTAAGATACAAGAAGAGAGAACACCATTATCATCAAAAGTGCCTAACCGACCGGGTGCTAACACGGCTTCTTGTTTGTACTCAATTACTTTATCTGGCTGATCCAAATCGATCAATGCATATCCGATCTGAGATTGATTTTTATGATTCCTGCCTGCGAAATAAATCCTATAGAGGCTTCCTTCTAAATGGTACGGAGTCGGCAACATGGCATGAGTTTTCATCCAAGCTACCTGTTTATCAGGTTCAATGACTAAACCCTGTTTTTGCCACTTAATTTTTGGGAAAATCATAAATCGGGCTCTTAAAGTTTAAAGTAGGTTTTCTTAATTTTTTGTCCAGTACGGTTACCTGGCTCGAACACCGTACATTTTCCGGCCAATATGACAGAATCGCTCACAAGGTCTTTTGTCACCGAGGCATCCATCGCAACAAAAACATCATCACCAATAGTAAGAAAATCTTTCAATGTCGCATTAACACCGATAAAACAACGCTCACCAATTTTACAATGTCCTGATAACACGACATGAGAAGCCACGTAAGTATGATCACCAATTTCAGTGCCATGACCAATATGGTTACCAGACCACATCATAACGTTGTTTCCAATCTTACATGTCGGTTGAATTGTTTGATTTTCGAGAATAAAACAGTTATCCCCTATAGATAGGTCAGGCCATGTCACAGATTTTGAGCAAACATAAGAAGCGAGCTTATATCCAACTGCTTTCGCCTGTTCATATTTTTCTTGTCGTAGCTGATTTAATTTGATGTAGGATAATGCTACATGCATATTGAAATCTGATGGTGGAAACCTCTTTTCTACTTGGCTCCAAGGGATAAGAGGTAGGTTTTCAAAAGTATCAGAATCACAATAAGAGTCATCAACTGTAAAAGCTACAACTTCATAGTCACTGTCGTTTTCAAAATAATATTTTGCAAGGCTTCCAATTTCAGCAGCACCAAATATCACTAATTCCTTTTTGTTGTTATTTATCATGGAGATTTAGGTTTTTACCAACTCCCAACTCATTCGTGTACCACGTTCAATTTTTTTTGTAACAGTCATACCTAAAAGCACATCTAGATGTTTAACAGGTAAACCAAAGCCAGGACGTATTGAACGTAGATTTTCTCTTGTTAGAGTCTCACCCTTCTTCATATCTTTTACAACATATAGAGACCGACGAGCAAGTGAACTATTTTCACTTTTTACCGGGCCATAATGTATTTTACCACATGCTTGCCAAGCAATTTTTGACTCATTAACTAATGATACAAATTCATCAGGTTCCATTGAAAAAGCTGAATCTACTCCACCTTCATCTCGTGATAATGTAAAATGTTTTTCAATAACTGTTGCACCCAAAGCTACGCTTGCAATAGCAACACCTATACCCATCGTATGATCGGACAACCCTATTTGACAGCCTAATAGCTTTTGCATGTGGGGAATTGTTAGTAAATTTGCTTCTGCAGGGTCTGTAGGGTAAGCAGCAGTACACTTTAATAAAACAAGATCACTACATCCCGCTTCTCGTACGATACTAACCATGTCTCCCAAATCAGCTACAGTTGCCATGCCGGTAGAAATAATAATAGGTTTCCCTGTAGCTGCTACTTTACGAAGAAGGGCAACATCCGTATTTTCAGTTGAACCAATTTTATAGCAAGGACAATTTAGTTCCTCGAGAAAATCAACAGCTGTCTCATCAAATGGACTACTAAAGCATAATAAACCTAACTCATCAGCACGTTTAAAAATTTCTTTGTGCCATTCCCATGGAGTATGTGCCTGTTCATAAAGCTCATACATTGTTAAGCCGTGCCATAAACTTTTTGGGTCATCTAAATAAAAGTCCCCATTTTTTTTATCAATTGTAAGTGTATCTGCTGTATAGGTTTGTAATTTAATAGCATGAGCACCAGAAGCCGCTGCTGCTTCAACAATTTCTAAAGCTCGCGCAATTGATTGATTATGGTTACCCGACATCTCAGCAACAATTAGTGGTTCATATTCTGTACCAATTTGTCGACCAGCAATTTCAATTATATCTTTCATATAAGTATTCTACTTTTATCGTCACTGTTAAGATCAGTTTTATGTTAATGAGAATCTTTAAGTTTAATAATATCATCTATCAAATTCTGCGCCCCATTACCTTTAACAAGATTTTGACCTACCAAAGATTGTCGGCTTCGTTCTTTTTCATTTTCAAGTAACATCCATAAACTATCGATTAATGTCATATCTGATACTTTACCAGAAACACCTAAATCTAACACCGATTTTGAAACAGCAAAATACTGATTCACTGTGTCATGGCTTTGATCAATAGACATTAAGATTGCCGGTGTTCCGGTTGCAGCCAATTCATACTTAGTTAAACCACTTGTTGCAATCGCTATATCGCACCATCCCATTTCTGCGGATAGATTATTTGGGCTTTTTATTAAACTGACCTTATGGGTTGAAACATCAGAAAGTTTTAATATTGATTGGTTTAGCTCAGAGGAAAAGCCTGGACCAATGACAACTTTTACATCTAAAGTACCTTTTGTGGATGAATTTAATGCGTTGAGTATCTTAATTGAAACAGATGTTGGATCAGAACCTCCACAAGTAATTAGCACTCTATTTGCAAACTTACGTATTTTCTTTTTACTACTATTTATATACGGTGTATCCAGCACAAAATAATCAACACCTAACAATTCGGTATATTTAATATCTTGCTTTGATTCCTGTTCACCAAAATATGGGGATACAAGAATATTACAAAACAACTTTGGAATATTTTCACGTACTGACTGAATACCAAACGAATCAATAAGTACAGTAAAACTCTTTTTCGTTAATTCTTTTAAATATAACGCTAAACTTTCACTATCTTGTATCGCTCTACTATGAGCTATATCGACGATAGTAATCCCGATATTTTTAAAATCGTATAATTCAATAAAATTTATTTGTTCTGGAAAACTTATCGTTTTATCTATTTCTACTAGATCAAAGCCTGCTTTTCTAATTTCAGCAGCAGCGGCTGAATCACCAACCAAAAGAAAAAATACTTCTTTACCACTTTCACGAAGACATCCAGCAATAACTAAACAACGTTTTAAATGTCCGTACCCTATTTCAGGATATGCATCGACACGTATACAAACTCTACTCATATTATTCGAATTGACCTTTTAATTTAGCCGTTTAAAGCCAGTGTGACATACAGGCCCATTAAGAAGATTCGTAACATCTAAACCATCTTCACATTGTCTAATAAGATCAAACACCGGATTTAATGTATCAAAATAGCCATCTAAAATATCCGTTGTATGTTGAGTCGATGCAAAAAATATATTCGAAGCTAAATATCCTTTCTTAAGCATTTCCTGAGTTATTAACGTTTTATATTCCAGAGCATTAGGGCTATCAAAACCAAAGCTGCTAATTGCAGACAATCCATTAGTAGTCAAGCTCAAACCAAAATCATCCGCTAATGATTTCCACCGTTTTGCTACCTGCCCACCTATATTGGTAATCGTTTCCCAAGACTTGTCACGCTCCATTATTTCAAGTGTTTTGAGCGCCGCAGTCGGTCCAATTCGTTCGGTCCAAAAAGTACTACTGATAAAAGATGTTTGTGCTGCTTCCATTATTTCACGTCGACCAATGGTGGCTGTAATTGCATAGCCATTCCCTAGAGCTTTACCAAAAATAGCTATATCAGGTTCCACACCGTATATTAAGTGTAATCCACCAAATGACTGACGAAACCCAGAAGTACATTCATCAAAAACAAGTACAATATTTAGCTCAGTAGCAAGGCTTCTTACTTTTTCAAGATACCCTTTATCTGGTCCTTGATTACGTGAAACTTCCATCTTGATTACACCAATATCATGCGTATTAACAAGAGTCTCTAATTCTTCATAATTATTATAGTTAAAAGGATACACCGTTTCTTTTAAACTTTCTGGAACACCTTTTGGCTCTAAACCGGGTAAAAGATGTCCCGCTAAATTTTTCTCATCACCTAAATTGGCGGCTAAGTACCAATCATGCCAGCCATGATAGCCACAAAATGCTACTTTATCTTTACCTGATGCCGCTCTGGCGATCCGTATCGCAATTGAATTAGCTTCCCCACCTGTTCTGGCAAACCGAACCATATCTGCCCATGGATGCAGCTCCACTAACTTTTCGGCGAGATAAACTTCTTCAGGGCAATTGAATGTCGACATGTTCCCACTATCAATTGTTTTACGTACAGCCTCATCGACTTCAGGATGACCATAACCCAACGTGTTAGTGCCAATGCCCATGATAGACATATCAATGTATTCTTTACCATCGAGATCCCAAACTTTACAACCTTTGGCTTTGCTAAAATAGGCGGGCCATTGTTCGGGTAAAAACATCTCTGCTCTTTTTGATAGTAGCATGTTACCGCCAGGTATGACTTGTTTGGCGCGCTTCCAAAGTTTTTGTCCAGTGCTCATTGAGGATCCCTCGATGTGAATAATTTATTGATTAGCTGCAACCAAGCTTGGCGGGCTACGTTGCAGATCCAGCACCTGCTTCCAATTAAAATGAATATCTGGCGCAAGATACGTAAAGACCTTGGCGATTCCCTCAATGTCAGTAGGCTCGTCCAGCGTAATGTAGATAGGTATTCATTATTGTGCTTGCCCGATGTATTAAGTGGATCCTCTGTGTGCTTGTACAATCGCTATATTTTTTACAATGCATTCCAATTAGATGGGTTGATAAAAGAGACATCATCTAATCCTATGGCGTCAAAAACACCTTTTTCTATATTAGGTAAAGCAGAGACTGTATTTATTAGCTCTTGAAATTGTACTAAAGAGTTAACACCACAAATAACCTTATCAATTGCAGGCTGTTGCATGAGGAAAGCCAAAGATGCACTCGCAGGGCTGACTCCTAATTCTTTTACAATTCCATGAAACTTGCTTAGGTGTGAGGAATACCTTTGGAGGTTGTTGGGTATCTTTTGAGCATTCATGAATACCAGCCCTTGCAAGAAGGCTGACCTTACGTGAATTTCGACACCCGCCTTTTTGAGTCTTTTTAAAGAACCACTATGTAACAATCTTTGATCAAACACACTCATCGGAATTTGAATAAGATCTATTTCAAAGTTGTCTAAGACAAAATCAATTTGTTCAGAGCTATATACGGACACACCAATCTTCGAAAAAACACCATCCGCTTTGTATTCTCTCAGGATTTGATAGAGTAACTTTCCATTTTTAGCTTTTAGATCATCTGCATGATGCAATAAAAGCCCATACAACTGATTTTGTCTTAATTTTTTTAAAGATTGCGTAACACCATCTCTAACAATTTTCAGGTCGTCTAGGTCAATTATTTCTTTATTTATAGGAATGGTTTTTGTAACAATGTTATACGCTAGACTATCATTATTGAAAAGGCCAATGGCCTCTTCACTAGTTCCGTACGTGTTAGCCGTATCAATTGTCTTAATGTTGTTTTGTAAAGCACATTTTAAAATGTCTTCCACACTTTCAATAGAAGTCTGTCCAGAAAAATTAGAAACACCATAGTCCAATCCAAATTGGACCGTTCCCAAACCAAGCTTATGTATGTAGTTATTACTCATTAATAAATTGCACA
>ERZ807291.8723-NODE-8723-length-11205-cov-22.499552_pt1 | contig 11205 bp, 8 predicted proteins | sample MGYA00521257_ERZ807291 | MGnify/ENA primary metagenome ERZ807291 (study PRJEB31413, sample SAMN03169783) | marine metagenome | biome: Marine; feature: Water; material: Subsurface seawater | place: North Sea | collected 2011-04-28 | depth 1 m m ...
ATGCCAATCATCTTCTGTCAAAACACTGCATGGCATATTATAAAATTTTTCAATACATATGGCTCCATCTTTGACTAACGCTGGTGCAAAGTCTTCTACTCTGGAGCTGAGCGGCAGGACTGAACGGGCGGTTACGCTTCCTAAAGCCATAATTGCAGCAGGACGATTTGACAAACCTAAACTATCAATCGAAATATCTTCTTCCGTCATTAAAAGACCATATCGCAGCCCAATCAGTTCAGCTGACTTGAAGCTGGGTGCTATCATCTCTGTTAGTGGTGGCTCACTCATTGAAGGAGCGTTCAGAGCTAACTGCCCTTCAGGGTTGAACCGCGACTGCGTAAATTGCTCAATATTTGAGGCTCTAGCAAGGTAGGTTTTACCTGTCGTGTGTAATCCACAAATCCAACGCCATGAACATGTATTAGACGCAGGATCTCCGTCTAAAAGATGCCTATAAAAAAAATCAGCTCCGAGCTCCCAAGGGAGTTCCAAAGTATATATCCAAATGCTCGCAAACCACATACGCGCGTGGTTGTGCAAATAGCCTGTTTCAATCAATTCGCTTGCCCATGTATCAAAACAGTCTATACCCGTTTTAGCGTTGATTGCAGTTTCATAACGTCTTGCCAATCCAGCATTTTTCTCAAGCTGATCGACATAACTCACAACGTTTTTCTTATATCGCCGCCAAACCTCAGGTCTGTGCTCTAGCCATCCTTTAAAATAGCCCCGCCAAAACACTTCTTGAATGAATTTTTCCGCTGATGAGACGTTGTGCATTTTCAAAGTCTTGCGCAGAACATCCTCTTCAAGGATTACCCTGTGCCTTATCCAAGGGGATAATGCTGAGACATTCGCGTGCTCTTCAGGCCCCAGTTCGAAGTTCCGCCGTTTTGCGTAAGCAACCCCGGCTCTCGGTATGAAGTCTTTCAAACGTTTTTTAGCGGCTTCACGGGTTGGAACCCAATTTTTTATTGCATTAGGCTCTGGATTTAGAAATGAACTCTGCATCATGTCATATTCTTTTTTGATGACTGGCAGCGTTTGGAGCAATAAATAACATTCTCCCAATCTCGTTCCCATTTCTTACGCCATGAAAACGGACGGCCACAAATGACACATATTTTTGAGGGTAGGTTTTGCTTTTTAATAGCCATAATAACCGCATTTTTTGATACTAAATCAAGTTTGGTTGAAATTAGTGAGAACCTAATATATTATTACGCTAATAAATATATTGCGGATCTTAAATTATCTGATTATTTTTCTGATTATGTAACTCGCATTGATGAGTGTCTTGCTGTCTTGACGATAGGAAAAATTGAACAACGTTCAGGTTTGGGTCTATTTCCTAGCAAGACTTACAATGATCAAGTGCGCCCTATAAAAGGATGCCATTAATTGTCCGGATGATAATGTCCGGTTGAGTATTTAGAAATAGTTAAACAATAATTTGATAAAAAGGGGTCGTTTTAATTAAAAAAATAATTCAAATTTTCCAAGCAACCAAGCAAATACTATATAAATTACAGAACAACAAGTTATCCTCACTTTCAACCATAGGATTAGGTTTAACGGCCTGTTCTACAGGCACTAGAGAAGATATCATTTCCCATAGCTACGTTGTTCCTCAGAAAATTCCATTCGATATAACTAGTGTGAATTTAAGTAACTTGCCTTGGCTAACACCGGGCTCGGGTGGATTTTTTGGAAAACCAGCCTTAATCAATAATGGAAATCAAAATATAATTATTATCCCTGCCATGTTTAGTGTGGAGTATGACTCCTTTCAAACCAATACACCCGAGGGCCACTTATTTGTTTTTACACAAGAAAATGGATTATTTAAGCAGTCTGAAAATATTAATTTTGTTGGTCAACCAAGACCATATTTATATGATTTTAATAGTGATGGTGTTAATGAAATTGTGGGAATTACAACTGGCGAAGATGGAAGAATAATTCAAAGTTTGGCTGACGTTGCAACTAGGCCATTTTATTATGATTTTATGGACGGAAATATAATTTATTTCGGGGCTGAACAATGGCAACATGCATCTGCTTTCGAAGATGTTAATTATGATGGAATACCCGATTTAATTGTAGCTCCTATCGGCTACGAGCCACAAAGCGTAGTTTATAATATTTTAGATTTTTCAGAAATATCAATTCAGCATACTTTTAAAGGTCATGGTGAGGGAGAAATTGCATTTACTGATCTCGATGGAGATGGATTGCTAGAATTTGTTGAAACTGACAGCTCTTGGGACGGAGCATTGAATAACAATGCACTGATGATTGATGTTTACGAAATAAATATGGATGGATCTGTTGCAAAGATACAAAGCTTGCAATTTGGTCAGCTGGACGGAGATCGTTTTTTATTTAAAGAATGGAATGGAGCTGAGGAAAGTAATTATTATACTGGAAATGCATTTGGAATTGATTTTAATCTTCTGCATAGATGGCATTCTGAGTTCATTGATATTGATGGAGACCTAGATGAAGATTTATTACTAATTTACTCAATCGATAATAATCCGTCTGGTTTGCAGAGCGAAGATTTGAATTATCTTAATCCAATTCATATTATCACTATAGATGCTGTCGATGGTGCTCTAGATTACTCCACATTGCTAGTGACACCTGTCCCAGCAAATTTTGTTGGGAAGGGCTGGTCTTTCATGGATTTAGATGGAGATAGTTTTATCGACATGTATCTTGATATCGATCTGATGCCCTCAAGTTTCATGGGCAGTGACCTGGGTGATCGAATTTGGCTAAATGATGGGAGTGGGCTCTTTAATCCTATTGGAGATAGGGCAGATGATAGTCTCTACGGAAAGGAATTTATGTCCAGTGGCGAATATTCCATATATGATATTGATGGAGAATTATATTTAGCAGGGGTTACATCCCTATTAAATGGTTCGGATCTATCATTTATATCAATCCCAATTATCGATATAATTTAAATTTGTTTATATCTGGACCTAGAATTTATATCTTATCTATTCTAGTATTACTTATAGGAGCTATTAATGACAGGTCGTTTATTTTTACATACAGTGTTTATTAGTTTGTTACTTTCAGGATGTGGAATGGCATTAAGTAAAGAAAGTCGTATATCGACTGAAAAATTTGGGGAGATGCTAGATGGTCGCGAAATCATCAAATATTCGATTTTAAATAAACCTGACGACGTACATAGACAGCCTAGGATTGCATCAAGGGATTTATTCCAAAAGTACTGAAGGCTTTATGTCTGCTTGGCAGAGGCTGATCAAAAGAACTGGCATTATTGACTTGAGGTTTCACGACTTAAGGCATGAAGCAATTAGCAGGTTCTTTGAGATGGGGTTGAGTGTTCCTGAGGTGGCGTTGATTAGCGGTCATCGTGATTACAGGAGGTTGCAACGGTACACTCATTTGAAGCCTGAGGAGGTTGCTTTGAAACTTCTTTAGAGCTGTTTTATCATAGATGTGTAGAGCCAGATCAGGACTATGCATTTGCTGACTCAGGGGAGGCCAAACAGAGCCTTTAGTTAAATTTATGTAGTGCAGGATTCGCCCAGATGCTTCACCTCTCAGCGAGTCTTAAAATAAGCCAAGAAAGATCCGCAATAATCGGAGAGAATTTATGATATATGACGGCTATGCTTTACGTGTCGGCGCAATGGTAATCATTTGTTCTGATAGGTCATCATGAAGCCCACCAATCATCATATGTTTGATACCGGGTACAAAGGCAACATCATAGATCTCCTCAATGGTTTCATTCTCCACGGTGATGCTATGAAGAATATCTCCCTTTAAGATATCAAAGACAAACAAGCCACACTGATCTTCCTCATTGGCATCTTTGAGTTTTGCTTCGAGAGGTAAATCCTGGAAGCTTTTACTCTCTCTGATCTTGGATGTACTAGTAACAGCTGTATCACCAATAAACTGAAGTCCACGGGCAAAACCAGGGATGTGTGTTCTCGCCGTAAACATCTTATTTACCCTATCAACAATACCAATTTCACCAGTACCTGAGTTCACGAGCCATAAATTACCTTCATGAAGTCTTGGTGAGTGGGGCATAGATAAATCATTAAGTATAATCTCGCCCTTACTGACATCAATAAGGACACCGCCATCAGCTCTGACATCCCGCCATCCTTCAAAAGTATTTGTTTGAGAGAGTGCTGTTACATATTTGACAGCTCCATCTTCGATGGCCAGACCATTAAGGTGGCAACGATCTTCATAAACAAGGCTATCTATAAAAGAAGGTTTCCACAGAGGAGCGATGCTGTGAGTAGCGGCACAACCTCCAACGCAGTTCATGCGTGTACTGGCAAAGGCAATCATGCCATTTTTAAGAAGTCCAATTTCATGGGTATCCTGATTACCTGTTCGATACATCATTTCAGGGACATATACTGCATCAAAACCAGCAAAAGGGTGTTGGGTGTTTAGAGTGAGGGCATTCTCAAAGCGCCAGATACGGAACTTATCTGCCATAAGCAGTGTCGAGTTATTAACACTCAAGCCTGTAGGATCAGGATAACTACGTTCATAGAAAGCAACTTCATCTTTATCATCTAGACCAACAGTAAAGACTTTACCCAAACGACGTGCAGTAAAGACGAGTGAACCGTTTGCTTCTTTTAACCAACGAGCAAACCCGTCAGATATATTGAACTTTGGCGGGCTTACGGTTACTTTTTTTTCTGTTGTCATTAAATACACTTATCCTCTGTAAAAATCATTCCTAAATTCCATTATGATCAAACATGAGATCAGATTGTTGATATACTATCTCTCACGGAAGGCTTTTTCCTGTAATTTAAGCACTGGGTTCATCAAGTAGCGCATAATTGATTTTTTACCGTTCAGAATATCGACTTCTGCGACCATACCAGGTAAAATTGGTAAGTTTCCATCATCAGATGGCAAACTATTTTCTTCTGTGCGCACTTGAATGACATAAACATATTGCTCTTGATCATTAAGGATCGCATCAGCACTAATATTTTCGACACGCCCTTCCAAAGCACCATATCTTGCGAAATCATAGGCCGTTAATTTTACTCTTGCATCCTGCCCTGGGCGAAGGAATGCGATATCCTGCGGTTGCACTTCTGCTTCTACAAGCAAAGTATCATCAAGCGGTACCAACTCAACAATCGGCATACCACTATCAACGATACCACCAAGGGTACTGACCATGACTTGATTTATGATCCCGTCTGTTGGGGCGAGCACATCGGTTCTGTTGACACGGTCAGAAAGGGCTGGAAGACTGTCGACAAGTTGGTTGCGGTTAGTTTCTGCCTCATTCAGTTCCATCAGCGCACTTGCGCGAAACTTCTGTCTCTCCGCTTCAATTTGAAGATTAACTTCCTCAACGGATTTTTTTGCTTTTTCAATACCGAGTTCAGCAATACGACTATCGCCCGAGGCCTCAATTTTTCGTTGTTCCGCACGAACCAATTCCATCTGCGGTTCAATACCGCGTTCTACCAGCGGCTTAAGTAACTCGACTTCCCGATCAGCCAGGGCACTCGCAGATCTCGCACTCACCAAACTAACCTCTGTTTCAATAAGTTCTTGTTCGATTTGCTTTAATCGCGCTGCAATACTATTGATAGATGCATCAAATTCAGCTTTACGCGCATTAAATAAATTTAATTCACGGCTGACCATATATTCCTGCTCGGCCATTAACTTTTCATCAAACACAGGCTCTTCAAAGTTACTTTCCGCTTTGAGACGCGCGATAGTCGCTTCCAATGATAGAAACTCTTCTTCATTACGGTTAAATTCTGCATCAAACTGGGTACGATCCAGTTTTACCAGCACGTCTCCTGCTTTCACTTTATCGCCTTGACGGACGAGAATTTCTTTTACAATACCGCCTTCAAGGTTTTGGATAATCTGAATTTGTTTAGATGGCACAATTCGCCCCGATGCACGTGTCACTTCATCCAGTTCAGATAATGAAGCCCATAAAATGAAAAGCACGAAAAAACTGGCAATACAAATCAACAATGCATTCGCGGCAATTTTGGGTGTTAACTCTGTCTTATCACTTAGCATGTCTCTACCCCTTTTTCATCATGTCAGGTGTATTCTTTCCACCCTTAGGGGTTAACATTTTAATCACGTCATCTTTTGGTCCATTGGCAACAATCTTACCCTGTTCAACAACGATGATACGGTCGACAAGTTCTAATAAAGTGGGTCGATGCGTAACGATGAGAAGCGTCCTGTCTTTTAATTCTTCTTTTAGTCTATAAATCAACTTATGTTCAGAAGCTGTATCCATAGAGCTGGTAGGTTCATCCATCATAACCATTGGTGCATTACGCACGAGAGCCCTGCATATCGCCAAGGCTTGTTTTTGTCCGCCGGAAAGTCCTTCACCGCGATCTCTTAAGTGAAGGTCATATCCATTGGGAATGGCCCCAATAAATTCTTGCACGCCACTTATTTCCGCTGCTTTTAAAATGTCTTCATCTTTAATATCGGGATGTCCCATGGTGATATTTTCTTTTACCGTACCAGAAAAAAGGAATACATCCTGTAAAACCATTGCCATATTGGCACGCACATCTTCAGGGATAATTTGCCGTATGTCCGTATCGTCTATCATGATGGCACCATCATCTGGGTCATAAAGGCCAGCCGCAAGGCGCAACACCGTACTTTTACCCGAACCTATTTTGCCTAAGATGCCAACCTTTTCACCCTGCTCAACCTTGAAAGATACATTATCAAGCACGCGGGTTGGTTGATCAGGGTATTTGAAGGTCACGTTTTTAAATTCTATTTTGCCCTTCATATTTTCGCGGCGGATAAAATCACGTCCCGACACATCTTCAGATGGTTCCGCCATTAAATGATCAAGCGCAGCATAAGCCGTCTTAGCATGGTTATAGCGTGTTAGTAGGTTCGCTAACTGGCCAAGCGGTGCAAGACAGCGACCGGAAATAATCACACAAGCAATCAAAGCCCCCATCGAAAGTTCCCCGTCCATAATCAAAATAAAACCAACAGCAACAATACCAATTTGTGATAATTGCTGCGCAGATGCTGCACTATTAATGGCAATTTGGCTGAACATCCGAGACTTTAAACCGACATTAGAATGTTGGTCCACTGCCTTTTCCCAGCGGTCATGAAATAAACGATCTGAGCCAAGGCTTTTTAAAGTTTCTAGGCCCGATACCATTTCAACAAGCGTGCTTTGCTTGCTATGCCCTTGCTGCATACCCTCTTTTGAAAAGCGCGATAAAAAAGGTTGAATAAATACACCAACAAAGAGAACAAATGGCACCGCAATGGCCGGTACCCAAGCTACAGGGCCACCAATAAAAGCAATCACGCCGATAAAGAGTACGATAAAAGGAATATCAACTACCGTCGCAAGAGACGCAGATGTGCAAAAATCACGCAAGCTTTCAAATTCACGCACCGTATTCACTAACCCTCCGGTTGAGCCTTTTTGTGAAGCGAGCTTTAATTTCATGATCCGGTCAAAGATACGCTTCGCCACCGTCAAATCCACTTTTTGCCCCGCGCTATCAATAAAATAGGCACGCAGAAACTTGAGAAGAAAATCAAATCCGATCAGGATAAACATCCCAATACAAAGCGCTACAAGACTTTCAATCGCGTTATTTGGAATGACCCTATCATAAACGGTCATAATGAATATTGAACTACCCAAAGAGAAGACGTTAATCATCACAGCAGCAAGAATAATTTGGCCATAAGTCCACCAATTTTGATGAAAAGCCCCCCAAAACCAATGTTCTTTGTCTAAAAAGGTAGGCTGTGCATTCAATTGCTCACTCATTATTCATTACGCTCCAAAATGACATTCAGGGTCGGCAATAATGTACCCATACTATCGAGCAAGCGATAAACGGAAAGATCTGTTTCAATCAGGCCGCTTAAATGTTGCTCTAAAGCACTTTGGTGTTCTCTTTCTGCCTCGAGTAATGAAAAGAGACTTCCGCCTGTGACTTCGAACTGTTCACGTGTTTGATCGCGGTTAATGCGACTTGCACTGACGGCTTTTTCTAATGAAAAGAGCTGTCGTTTCTGACTTTCCATATTTTGGAAGGATACTTTAATGCCGCGATTAACTTCACGTGAAATATTGTCTTCAGAATGGCGGGCACGTTCATAATTTTTCTGTGATCTTGAAATCCGCGCAGACCTTGCCCCGCCGTTATAAAGGCTGTAATTTAATAACAGCCGTCCCGTTACATCATAATCCGGTGTGCCGCGCTCAAGGTCATATTTCGTTGCCGCTAATTCAACAGAAAGACTAGGCAGTCTTTCCCCTTTCGCTGCGTTCACTTCATCTCTTGATGATAACGAACGTGATGACGCCATCACAAGAAGAGGGCTATTCTGAAACCCCATTTCAAGGGCTTCATTTTCCGATTTCGGTAATTCAACGCCAAAATCAGGCCGCTTTAAATTGTCCGGAGAAAAGTTATATATTTCTTCATAATGGCTGGTCGCTTCTTCAAGATCCAATTCAGCACGTGACGATTGGGTTTCAGCAATCGCCAAACGCGATTCCATCAAAGTCACATCTTGATTGGCACCCCGTCCACTTTCAAACCGTTGATTGACCATATCCAATATTTCACGGTGCCGCATTACATTTTCAGCTTGGTATTCTTTTCTCATACGTTGAAAAAGCACATAGTAATGAGCCTCTACAGCGGCTAAAGCGACGGCTGAGGCTTCGAGGGCATATTCTTCGTGCGCTGCGGTAAAAGCATGCTTGGCGCTTGAAATGCGGCTATAAGTGCTGCCACCATCATAAATTAACTGCCTACCAACAACTGAAACATTTGCCGCCGTATCACGCAAACTACGCTGAGTGATATTATCGAAACGATCCTCAAAGTTATTCAACAGACGGTGGCGACCAGATAGATCAACCCCTATTTGTGGGTATAGTGCCGAACGCGCTTCGTCTTCGCGATATTTTTGTTCCTCGCGTGACGCCAAAGCCGCCGAAGTGCGTGGATGTTCGCTTACAGCCAATTGGACATTTTCTTTAAAAATTTGTGCATAAGAGGCTACGACAGAATAATCCGAACTTTCTAAAGCCTGACATACCATAACAGGGGAAATAAGAATTGAAATGATAATTGTGACGAAACATTGCCGCTTTATTTTCATTTTAAAAACTCTTAAACTTCAAAAAAGTTATTTTTTCTGTTGCCATTAAATACACTTACCCTCAGTAAAAATCTTGCACATATGAATGATCTATCCACTATAGAATATAAAGATCAAACTCACCAGTGCCATTCGTTGTAATGAGGCTATCCACCTGAGCTCCCTCAAGCCTGACTAGTACATCCAAATTATCTGTACCCGCATCATCACCTTGTGTAAAGAGGAAGGCATCAGAGCCAACATCAAAGGCCACCGTAGACCCTGCATCACCAAGGTCGTTGTTCTGAAGGTAATCAAGCGCAGCAGCGATCTCACTATTGGTATTGATATCAAGAACGCCTGCAAATGTATCTGCATCATCAAAGGTAATAACGCCATCTGTTATGGCATGGGACTTGATGGTTGCTGCGCCAATGGTCAGGGTACTATCCGTACCGTCTGTCCCGGCCGTGTCGGCCACAACAGTGGCTGTACCCACAGTATTTATTGTCTCACTGTTAGAGGTACCGTTGCCTGTCTCAAAGTCATGAATGGTATCGTATCCTGTTACGGTTCCTGCATCTCCAGTTCCACCAAAGCTTAGGACACTGTCCCCTGCCTCTAGGATAAAGGTATCTAAGTTACCACCACCGTAGAAATCATCAGCACCAGCACCGCCGTCGAGGCTATCCGTTCCAGATCCACCCTTGAGAATGTCATTATCTGCAAGGCCTGAGAGCGTATCATTACCCTCACCACCAATTAATGTCTCTGCACCTGTCGTGCCGGTAACCGTATCATCGCCAACAGTTCCCGCCTGGGCAGAGGCACCCCACTTGGCGCCGCCGTAGACAACATAGCTCGAGCCGCTGTTACTTCCATTAGGGTCAGCAAAGCGTGCCCCAATGATCAGGTCATCATAGCCATCGCCATTGACGTCACCCGCACTGGAGACTGAGCCACCACTAGCAATCTCAGCCGTCACGCCATCGAGGCGGAAGCCGTTGGTGCCGTCAAGATCTGAAAGATCAACTGTGGCTCCCATGTTAGCCGCCCCGCCAAATACAACATAGCTCGAGCCGCTAGATCCTCCATTAGGGTCAGAATACGGAGCACCAATGATCAAGTCATCATAGCCGTCACCGTTGATGTCGCCCGCACTGGAGACTGAGACACCACTTATATCATTGACCGCCTCGCCGTCAAGGCGGAAGCCGTTGGTGCCGTCAAGGGTAGAAAGGTTAACTGTGGGGGTAAAGGCATTGCCTGTACCAAACACAACATAGCTCGAGCCACTACCAAATCCATTATTAGTAGCTTGATTAGCCCCAATGATCAGGTCATCATAGCCGTCACCATTGACGTCGCCCGCACTCGATACTGAGTAGCCACTTTGATCACCAGGCTCACCGTCAAGGCGGAAGCCGTTGGTGCCGTCAAGGGTAGAAAGGTTAACTGTGGGGGTAAAGGCATTGCCTGTACCAAACACAACATAACTCGAGCCGCTCATACCTCCATTATTATTAGCACCTACAGCCCCAATGATCAGGTCATCATAGCCGTCACCGTTAACATCGCCCGCACTGGAGACTGAGTAGCCACTTTGATCACCAGCCAGCTCACCATCGAGGCGGAAGCCGTTGGTGCCGTCAAGAGTAGAAAGATTAACTGTAGCTCCCATGTTAGACCCTGTGCCAAACACAACATAGCTCGAGCCACTATTGGTTCCATTGGGGCCAGCAGCATAAGACGCAATGATCAGGTCATCATAGCCGTCACCATTAATGTCGCCCGCACTGGATACTGAGCGGCCACTTTGATTACCCTCTTGACCATCGAGGCGGAAGCCGGTCGTGCCGTCAAGGGTCGAAAGATTAATGCTAGCTCCCATGTCAGCCGCCCCGCCAAACACAACATAGCTCGAGCCGCTAAAACTTCCATTAGGGTCAGCAAAGCTTGCGCCAATAATTAGGTCATCATAGCCGTCACCATTGACGTCACCCGCACTGGAGACTATGTAACCAC
>ERZ807291.8737-NODE-8737-length-11191-cov-3.900772_pt1 | contig 11191 bp, 4 predicted proteins | sample MGYA00521257_ERZ807291 | MGnify/ENA primary metagenome ERZ807291 (study PRJEB31413, sample SAMN03169783) | marine metagenome | biome: Marine; feature: Water; material: Subsurface seawater | place: North Sea | collected 2011-04-28 | depth 1 m m ...
CTTCCCTCTATTACTCTTCCTGCGGCAAAGCAAGTTTCTCCACCCAAAATGCCACCTCTCAAAATTGAAAAGAAAGGCCCTGCAATTCATAATGGCAAAAATCCATTTGCTGATCTGGGGCTTCCGAAAGATGATCCTCCATCTTCAGTTAAACCACCTGCAAAACAAAGTCCAAAGAAAGCTTCTCCCGAGCCTAGGTCAAAACCAGCATTTACCACACCAAAGCCGGCAAAGCCTAAAGCTACTGTGCCTCCAGTGATTACCCCCCAAAATGCAGCCGTGGTCACCCCAAAATCTCGTCCTACGTCGAAAAATACCAACGCGTTAAGCAAAGATGCCGATTGTTTGCCTGCTATGGCGCTCCCAAGAAATGACCATGATTTCAACGGGGCAGAGATTTCAATAGACCCCAGCTGGTTACTTCCTAAATGCAAAACGTCAAAGCCGTGTACCAAAAAGGACCCCGCTTCAACTCGAGCGTGCGCACAAAAAACAGCAGCGAAGAATCGGCTTGTAGCAATGAAGCGAGCTGCAGACGCCGCAAAAGATGGAGACGTACTTTCGACTAGAAAAGCGCTAGCGGATGCCAAGAGGGGGACATTGAAAGAGATCGATGTGTTTGTGGAATTAGAAGCTGGGGATGGTCCTCTCCCCGATGCACCCGAGGTGGCCAAGCTCCTTGATCCCAGCTTGTCAGAAGGAACCAAGCAAGATCCCAACAACCCCAATATGTCTGGGAAAAAAGATGCAAGGCTGAGCGCCGATTCTACCGTAGGAACAAAGAATTCTGACGCTGCGATCATGGCACCGGACAAAGGGAAAAAAAGTATGGGTGATATGACCATCTGCTTGAACGAGGCGGATCCGCACTTGATCAGGCAACTCTTTATCCAAATTGCTGGTCCTGATGTTGCTGTCGAATGCGTGCCAGCACATTCAAACAGGTACTGGAAGGACCCAGAGGATCTCACGCGCAGGTAGGTGTGTGTACTGTAAAAATTTAGATACATGTATTCAGATATTATCGAAACAAGCTCATGGGATATAGTTCAGACTCAAAAGTTTTATCGCTTTCCTCACGTCTCGCCAGAACCTAAGGTCTCATACCAGAACATTGCATGTTGCACCATGGGGAAATCTGCTGTCGGTTTGATGGACATGTAATTCTACAATATTATACAGGGGTTTAGACTACAAATAAAAGAATTTCATTTCCCGCAGTTTTTTTTTGGAAACTCGCTCATCGAACCATTTATTATTTATTAATTATTAAAAAATTTCTTTCTGTTTCGTTTAGTCGTTGTGTGTGTGTGCTATTTCTATGACCACCATGTATTATTAGCGATTTTGGATCCTGACGGCCCTTACTCGGCTTGCACGAGCTTCGTACCGCCATGAAACACATTCATCACAAGCACACAGGTGGAATTGTTTAGAACCCATAGACGAGAGTAACTACAGGATTGAAACTTTTCTCAACCAAAATATGGGTAAATAACTCGAGCAACGAAAACTGCATACGCATGTACCCATGCTGGCTTTCAAGGAAACACTACAAGATGCGCGGATGTACTTCGACGAGGCAGCTGAACAAAGTAAAAAATCGCTGGTCGCTGATGATCCTATGCAAACAAAATCACGTCGGTCAACTTTAAATTTCCCCATTGAAGAGACTGATAGGAGTGCTGCAAAAAGCAATTCTGTGTATAGATATCAGAAAACGTCTCTATCTTTTAGACTTGACAACAAGCGACCGAAGACCCTTCTGGTCTCGAGTAACGCAGGGAACATACTCGAAGCCGAGCGCTTCAAGAACTTTCAGCGGCGGGAAGACGATCTGAAATTCTCTAAATACCATGTAAGCGTCCAGTCACCAACACTTGACCGTCCGTTTGATATATTTTCCCCCCTTCCCGGTGATGAACGTAAAAACCTTTCTGGCTTAGAAGACACGCAGGAGCAACATCCAATCAAGGGGCCCAAAAATTGTAAAGGCGGCGATGGTGCGGTTTTGCCTTTGCTAAAATTAAAATCGAACGATGCTGTAGTTTTAGATGATGAGTTCCCAAAAAATGTGCAAGTGAAGAAGTCAAAACTGTGTGCGATTTTTTGAAAATGGCCTCTTGGTTTCTTAGTGATACTAAACATGTACACATGAAGATGGGAGAAACCTTCTGCCTAAGTTCCAGATACTTCTTTATTATAAAAAAACAAAATATATATATTTTGTTTTTAGTAGTTTTATACATATGCATGGTTCGTACATTTCCATTATTCAGTTTAAAGGAAAAAGTCGATTAAACGGGGTCGAAAAAGATAACGGTGATGGTTTCGTCAATACTTTTTTTTTATATACCTCACTCTTACTTAGTATTTATACCCTCACTTCCTGCCCTAACTCTTTCTGGCGTCGCCAATGATGCAAGCGAGGCGCTATGCTCCAGAGATATTAACTCACACGTCGCGTTTCTTTCCAACTTTTTTTTCTCTTGTTCAGTAGAAAAATGCTTTGTTTTTTTTGCTTGGGCATCGAAACGAGACTCAATGTACGCCCTTTTCCGCCTCAGAATTGCTTCTACAAACTCTTTGTCTTCTTCAGTTTCGGTGAGATCAGGTTCTTCGTTCACGAGCCGATCAATACCTGCAAGAGACAAATCGTCCAATGCCGATTCCAATATTCCGAGCTTTTCCTCCTTAGTTGAGTAGACCATTGAATCTAGGATCGTCTTGAGTTTGATTGCATTCTTGTTTTTCACGCCATCGGCTGTATACGGTGGACACATCAACCGCATTTTTTTTAAAGCAGCCGGCGGCATAATCATGACAACAGCGCCATCATCAAGTGTACTACAAATGCTTCTCTTCTGTTCAGTCGAAGCGGGGATGTACATGTTGCGACGAAATGAACAGACGGAGCCATTGTCATCGAGAGTGACATCTCCGTCCAATACGTAGACACCATATCCGGCCCGAAGATCGATTGTTTGAGGTGGGGTGAGCTCTTGAATGTGACTCTCGCGACAAGCAACGACTACATCTTTCCATGCCCGAGATCGAAAAAGTTCAGTATCTGGAAACACGCCATTGGTTTGTATGAGCTCGATGGCAGCCTCTTTCCACAACACGAGTTTAAATGTGTTGTCCTCTTTGCATAGATCCGATATTGCAGATTTTGGAAAGGACACTATTGCCATAGAACTCTCGGCCTCCATTGTGGCTTTGTACTGGGAGTGACTAGAAAGCAATTCGACGCATCCACACAGGTCGCCGAACTCAACTGAACGAAGAATTGATACCGTTCCATAATCAAATAACTGCTGGATATTCATGAATACCTTTAAGTCGTGTTCTTCAACATGACCTTTTCCATTTACACTCGCTCCACACTCGGCAGCAATTTGCTCCAATTTTGATTGTCGCGTGCCAGTGCTATCTTTCGCAAGCAGAAGAGGAGCACTATGAGTCGCATGCATGTGGTGTTGATTGGCATGGCGACGATCGTCTACGCTAGCGACTCTAGTGTCCTGCTGGTCGTGTTCATTGCTCACGGTCGGCCTCGGCAATTTACTTAATTCGATTGAGTTCGCCTGCAACACATCGCTTTTACGGTACACGGAGGCGTACACCGCGAGGTCATCTAAAGCTTTTATTTCTTCAGCAAGCAAATCTTCTGACAACTTCCATTTCACACTTAAATCCGCGTTTGGAAGTTTCTTCGTCTGCTTTAAACTTAAACATCTGCTTGTTGACTCCCGTTTAAGACGAGTTTTTTGTACCGCTGTGAGATGTGCACGTTGAATCTTTTTCAGTGCTTGCCTTGCCGTATCGTCATCCTCGTGGTTCCCATCCACTACTGTACAGATTATCGCTATTCCGCGGCCGACGTAATGGATATGTTCGGGCAACGAACCTGCCGTATACACGACTGCACCGTGCTCATAAAATATTTCAGTTGCAATACTTACAAGCCGGAGTATGACGTCATTGCTTACCACGGCCAGTGATCGGTAGGGTCGTGCGCGGTTATTTTTCTGAATCAATGTTCGAACATCCATAAAATTGTCTTTCTCATCCAGACATATAGTCAGGCTCTCGTCATCCAGCCGCAGTTTCGTAATGGAGAGTATAGTTTCCTTCAGCATCGCTTGCATTTCCCCAGCCATGAGTTCCCCCTCCTCGAATTCCTCTATGGTGGTTTCTCGCTCTGCATTCAGCATGACGCGTGCAGCCATTTTCGTCCCCGCAAACTGCAGTATTTCGGGAAACAGAAGCTGTAAATCTTTTAAATACGCGTGGGCTTCGTCCAAGACTTTTCTATTTTCAAACGACAATTGCAAAGCCTCTTTGTTTCCGAGCACTCCGTCATGTGTTTTGTTTGTTTGCAAATGCCCAATAACATGCTCATGGACGTAGATAAAATTGGTCAACAATTCAAACGCCATGGTAACATGGTGCTGAACCAAATATCGAGTCAAACATCGAAACGGACCGTTCCCACAGAATGACTGAAGACATTGAACAAAACCTGACATTTCCACAGCATCTCTTAACAGTGAATGAAACTGGTCCATAGGGCAATCGGGGCTATCTAGCGCGATATCTTCTGCCTCGATGAGATGATTGTATACGGTGACCAGAGAAATAAAACCTTTCGCTTTCTGCACATGGTACAAACCTTTCGCGGCAGCAATGAAACGTCTACGAGCCTCTTCCATTTCGACATGTGGATCGGAAATACTGTGGGATAAGGCTCTTGGCAAGGTACCCTCAAGCGCGTGTCGAACTTCTGTGCATGCGTTTGATTGCAACACTTCGCGCACACGGCTCGTCACTTTGTCGTTCTTCCACATCTTTTCGTACGTTTGCCAGCGTTGACGAAATCGCACAGGTATGTCCCTGGCTTTAACCCGCTCAATGGGTCTCTTTTTCGCCTGCGTTCTCAATACGTAAACAGCTTCCGAGTGTATGGGCAAATAATACCACACTTGTGTCCACTCTTTCTCCGTCATGTGTTTAAAAAAGGTGCTAAATTCTGGCCGATGCAACGCTTTCGCTTCTTCCTTCATGACATGGTCTAAACGAACGGTCGCCCGTAATTTCATCCGCTCACTCGCTCTCGAGACTTTGTTCAACTTCAAGTACCTCAACAAAGGCGCAGTGGTGGTTCCGTTGACTATCAAAGTCATGGCAGCGATGAACGACGTGTGAAACAAAACACGGTCTCCCACCAAAACCATCTGAGGATTTGTGCTATTCTTCGTCATTCCGCGAACAATCATGGCCAATGCTAGGCCAACAGCACCGCGAAGACCACCCCACCAACAAATAAGCGCACTTGGAACGTTGAGACCGTACCCACACTTTCGCAAGACTGGGAAAAAAACGGCAATCACCACACCTCGGACGACCATCAGCACGAAATACAATGCGATTGCCATGGGCAGTTCGTGGCCCCAACGGATTCCCGGAGATTCGCGGGCAGAGTAAGCTACGAAGATTCCAGTCACGACAAAAAGCACAGTATTCAGGAGATACGACAACAGCTCCCACGTTTCATTCATGAATTCGGACACGGAAGCACTTACTTCGGTCCGGTACAGGGCCATCGTCATGCCTGCTCCAACACAGGCCAGGACCCCAGACGCAGCAAAGGACTCGGCCAACAAGAATGGGCCGTACGCGGCGACAAGCGTGATGGCAACTTCGGAGAGAGCATTGTCATGCAAACAATGCAAGAATTTCAGTGAGATGGACGCGACGATGGTTCCAATTAATAAGCCACCGATGGCCATGTAAACGAACTGTCCAAAGCCAGTGTCGACACCGTACACCACCGCTTGTTGTGTGCTTGGATCAATTTTGGGTGCAATGTGTGGATCGTATTTCGCGAACATATTTTGTGAAAAAATAGTGAATAACACTATCGCGCTGCCATCGTTCAACAAAGATTCGCCTTCAATCAATACTCCTAACTGTTCTGGGGCCCCCAGCTCTTTCAACAGACCTACCACCGCAACCGGGTCTGTGGCCGACATGATCGATCCAAAGAGCATGGCCGTTGTAAAATCCCACGGTTCCCCGACACAAAGCGGATTGTCGTTGGAACACGGTGTGCCATACATGACGTGCTGGGCAAATAAAGATGTCAAGAAGGTCGCAAGAATGACGCCTGGAAATGCTAAAAGGAGAACATTTGGTAATTGTTTGATGAACACGTGCGGGTTGGTGTAAAACGCACTCTCAAACACCAGTGCGGGTAGGAAAACGAATAAAATCACGTGGGGATCCAAGTCTCGCACAATTTCCAAGAATTTTCCCGTCTCCGGGTTCAAGGGGACGACAACGATGGAAAAGAAACCTTGGAATACAAACCCGCCCATAAGCAACAGGACCGTGTACGGTAGCCTTTTTTCTTGCCGGAAGAGCAGGCCGCATATGAGCGACACGATCAAGAGGTACACTTCCGTCATAGCACCCACTGAATGGCCCGCGCCGTGGGGTGTAGGCAGCGCGCAGTGACTGATGCCAGCCCCGTTTACAGGGCCGGTGCAAGTTGTCGTCGCCTTATGCACGGAACTATTCGCACTCACCAAACACGCACAATCGTAAGCGATTGTTATGCCGTAATCTACGTTATCTGATACAGTCGAACTAGACCCATCCACAACAGTGCAGATCGCGAACAACAAGCTAATTCCATAGGCTGCCATTCCCTGGAGAGAGAATGCAATATTCTGCGGCGCCATCGAGTCCTAACCCCGTGGAAGAAGAACGCGGGTGCGGAGCAGTAAGACACAAAAAGCCTGGACTACAGTAAATGTTTCGCCCACAACAAAATCTCCTCGTCGAACACAGAAGAGCTCCACGCGCGGTCACACATCCGCAAACAGAACAGAACACATGCCTCCAACGCCCATAGAAAGAAGCAGCAGCCCATAGCCCATAGCCCACAACTGCGTATCCTCGTCAAATATGTTGTGTTGGGGCGGGTGTAATATGTACTTATTACAGACATACATAAATATCTTGGGTGGTAGTCAAGGCGAAGCAGCGGCTGACATGTCTTGACATGCTGACATGCTGACATTGAACAGTGTGCAGCCGTGCAGCGGTGCAGTTGTGCAGCTGGCGACGACCAACCTTTCTGTCTCTGTGTGTACCACCACATGGTAGTAGTATGGAGTATACCATTGTCTGTCCTATCGTCGTCGTCTTGGCGATTGGGGCCTTCTTGTTACATGTACTTGTACTTGTATGTTGTGTGTGTAGTCTATCCATCCAGGACTTCCGTATGAACTGCATGTTCACAGTGCTGTGCCCTTTTCCTGTGCCTCACGATGTCGTGAATTTGGTCCAGGATTCGCGGGAAATGCAAAATGCAAAATGCATTTTGCAAAATCATTTCAATACTGTGCTGCTGATATAATATGCTGCTGTGGTGAAAATCGTATATATTTATTCGTCCCCGCCATGACTGTTTTGCCAATTTGTATCCCCTGCCTCCTTGCCCTCCCTCGTGGCGTGTGTATTCTTCCTCTTCGATACTGCTCTGTGCGCGTACGCGATGGGTGGTCGGAGGGGCACGGTCCACCGTGTACGGTTGCCGTGGTTGCCGTGTCGCTCGTCGTGAAGTAGTTGGTCTAGATTCCTGACTTGGGTGGTTGCTCTCAACCAACGTTTTCTTGTCCGCAGCGCACAGCGGTGTCGCCCATTTTTGTATGTAAAACAAACATGTCTACCTTTTTCTCGGGGTGTGGCGATAAGGACGGTATGGCGGGGGTGGACCAAGCCAATGGGGCTGCAAACAGTGCTCGAAAAGTATCGCTGCCGCTGGGCTGTCCGCCGCCGCCACCGGCGTCCAATAATCAAGGGGATAAACCAATAAGGAAACCCTTGTCTCTGGAGGCGCAACGAAGAATTGAGGAAAACAAGCGTAAAGCGCTTGCACGTCTTCGTGAAAAACAAGTTTCTGGCGCATCCTCAATTCTAGCATCCTCGAATAAGCCAGGAACACATACACATCCTTCCCATGGGCGTAATCCTCCGTCAAAAATACAAAACAGCACGCGTGCCAAAGACAGACACGCAGAAATCCGCCACGAAGGCCCCACCGTGTGGCCCGAACCGGGTCAACTGGGCACCAAGACAGGCAACAAGCTCGAATGGGCGTGCCCAACATGCACATTTTTAAATCCTTTGTCCAAATCACATTGTGGAGCGTGTGGTAGTGTCAATCCATCGCACAAGAATCAGTGGCAGATCGGGTACAAGTCTTACGGTGCCTACACCAAGGCGCCCGCTGGGGAAAAGAAGCATGCAGGTGGTGCGGTCCTAGCCCAAGCCAAGTTAGATACGAAACGTAGAAAGCTAGCGAATAGCGAGGAGGTGGGGGGCATGTCGAACATGAAGCCATACCGACCAGCACCGACGCAGCCCCACGGTAAGCAGACCATGTACACTGGGGATTTTTTGTCCGCCAAATCTCCCCCGGGCAAAAGTTTCCGCGCCGCACGTGAGGCGCCATCGCTCCGAGGGGGGCCGGTGCTACGGATCAACGACGACACGAAGAATTCCTGGATATATCCTACGAATTATCCTGTTCGTGATTACCAACGGAGTATTGTAGAATCTGCTTTGTTCCAGAACACACTAGTGTGCTTGCCTACAGGGCTGGGCAAAACACTCATTGCTGCTGTAGTGATGTACAACTATTACAGATGGTTTCCGGAGGGTAAGATCATCTTCATGGCCCCCACGAAACCGTTGGTGGAACAGCAAGTCAAAGCGTGCCACCAAATCATGTCCATCCCGCTGAGCGTTACGGCCAGATTAGATGGTTCGATTAAAGTACCGGAACGAAAAAAATTATGGAAATCGCAAAATTTATTCTTCTGCACTCCACAAACATTTAGGAACGACTGCAGCAACGGAATGGTCGACATCGACCAAGTGACTCTGCTTGTATTTGACGAGGCGCACCGGGCCACTGGGAACTACGCATACACGTTAGCCATTCAACTCGTGCAGGAAGCCAATCAGCACTTTCGTGTGCTGGCCCTGAGTGCCACACCGGGGTCGACGAGGGATTCTGTCCAAGAAGTCATGGATAACCTCTTGATCAGCCACATTGAGGTCCGAGGAGACGACGACCCTGATGTCCGAAAATATACGCATGCGAAAATGATAGAATTTATAGAAGTGAAGAAGGAAAAAACCGGTGTAATGGAAAGGCTGCGATTGGAATGGGTCGAATTGATGCGTCCCATGGTGCAACGCTTATCTGCCAGAAATATTCTCTTCAGCGGTGACGCAGAAAAGGCAACGAAATCGTCCGTGTATTTTGCGTATGATCGGTTTAAGGAAAATGTAAGCAAAGGTGCGGTGCCGGGGATGTCGCTGCAAGAGTGTAGGAGCTTCATGGGCCAGTGCATGGTTATGATTAGCCTGGCGCATGCGCACGATTTGCTAAAAAACCATGGACTTGAAAGTTTTGTCAAGGCGCTTGATTCTATGGACGAAAGCGCAAACAACACTCGCGGTGGATCATCTACCAAGCGAGATATCATCAATGGTGTTCGGTTCAAAGCCATCCATGTGAAAGCGAAGAAACTGGTGCAGGGGAAAACAGTGCAGCACCCGAAGGTGACCGCGTTGATCGACTTATTGCGCGATCACTTCAACCGAGCCAACAATTGTGGCAAGCCAACGAAAGCCATCGTTTTTACAGAGTTTAGATCTAGCGTGGACAATATTTTGGGTGAGCTAGAAACATTGGCCCCTTTGGTAAAGGCGCAAGGCTTTGTCGGGCAATCGAACGGGTCCTCGAGCGACAAAAAAGAAAAAAAATTGTCCACTTCCGAACAAAAACGAGGGGCGGCAAAGCCCGACAAGAATAGCGAGCCGCCCGTGTCCGAGGAGTCGACGTCCATTCGTGCCAAAGGAAAAGGGATGACGCAGAAAGATCAGCAACGGGTCATGAAAGAATTTCGTGAGGGTGTTTGGAATGTTCTCATTTGCACTTGTATTGGTGAAGAGGGTTTGGACATCGGCGAGGTAGATCTCATCATAGCTTTCGACGCTGTCGGTTCGCCCACGCGTATGACTCAACGGTTTGGTCGAACAGGTCGTAAACGTGCGGGTCGTGTGGTGGTGTTGATGACTCCTGAAGACAAGAAAAAGCAAATAGCTGCGACTCAAAAAAGCAAAAAAATCAAGCACTTATTGGTCAAAGGTCATTCGACGTTCATGTTTTACAACCGTAACCCATTGATGTTGCCGGAGGACTGCGACCCAGTGTGCGTTGAACAAGAAATGTCTATCAGCGATTTTCACTCCTCTCAAGTCGGAGGGTCGAAAATGAAAAAAAAGCGGAAATCAAAGGTAGACGACGAACCGTATGACATCACTGTTAGCCAGAAGCAACGTTGTGAAAATTCCTGGGGCTTGAGCTTGAATCATTCCCAACATCTGCTAATGAAGCAACGGACGAATTCAAAATCACTAAAATTGCCCAAAGCATACCAACAAGTGTACGCCATAGGGCATTCTGAAAGTTCGTCAATTGCCATGGAAATGCTCAATTTTGAGGAGAAGTACGCGAGCTTGTATCGTTCCCTATGTCAAGCGTCTGTTTCTTCGTTGGAAAATTCTGGGATTGTAGAGCAGAGCCGTGCATCAGATGCTGTGACTGATACAAAACGAACAGTAGCAAGAGCAGAATGGAATTGGATGGACGATAGCAATGAAATGAAGGAGAAGGAACAAGCAATGAGCGACCGACCTACCATTTTGGGTATAGGGGCATGCATTTTGGAATATGTAAACCAGCGTGACCCAGATGATATTTCGTATGATGAGACGATTGCACATGTGTTTAAAAAGCTTGTCCGAAAAACGGGCATCAAGTATGACTGTTTCTGCGACTTGTATCGTCAGGAAATCGAGAAGGAGATCGATGCGTGTGTCGACAGGCTGCGCGATGTTGAGAAAACCATGTTTGTCGAGCAAGACGAAGAGCTAGACAGAACCCTAGTCGTTGCGGAAGAAGAAGGCTTGGAGCAGACAATGGCTGTGGAAGAGGAGGATGACGAGTTAGACCAAACGATTGTTGTCAATGAGGATAAACTGCTGGACGATGATGATATATTTGATGTGGCATCGCGTGGCAAGAAATTCCCGAGTGACCAAGATG
>ERZ807291.8738-NODE-8738-length-11190-cov-11.138213_pt1 | contig 11190 bp, 9 predicted proteins | sample MGYA00521257_ERZ807291 | MGnify/ENA primary metagenome ERZ807291 (study PRJEB31413, sample SAMN03169783) | marine metagenome | biome: Marine; feature: Water; material: Subsurface seawater | place: North Sea | collected 2011-04-28 | depth 1 m m ...
AACAAAATGGAGACAAAGACATCGATGCTATTTTAAAACATATCGACAATAAACTGACCATGGTTCTACGAACGGATTACAATAAAACAACAGACAAAGAATGGTTTTTAAATTCAAATATTGCATATCAGGTGTTGCGTCATGTTCACCATATTCCAAAGAAACCACTTCTGTTTCAATTCATCCAACATATTCTCGATGTTCTCACACATGATGAAAAACTAGAACTTACGAGACACTTTTTCAAAGAAAAAGAAGATTTTGTCTCAGATCTCGATATGGATTCTGATCTAAGCGAAGATATTGCCACAATCGACAAACCTTCCATCATAAAACACTATCTAATCTTAAGAATGAACTTAGACCGACTCGAATCAAACCAGAAAGCATTTTTACTTGTAACACATGAAAAGAAAAATACCATGTACACATGGTCTACTGAAGACGGGTGGAAACCATCGAGTGTAGTAGAGCAAGAAGATGATACAAATCAAAGTTGGTTAGATGAATTCAATAAACAAGACGCATTACTGGAGCGTATGCACAAGGAAGGATTAGACCAATCAGAATCGGACATCGGATTTATGGATTTGTCGAAGAAGACAGAACAAGATGGATATGGGTTCAAATTGAAGAATGTACAACAAAAGAAAAACAATTTAGGCGCACGATGCAGTGAAGCGGATAAACAAAGTATCATCCAAAAAGTCAATCGGTTTTTGACATTGGTAAAACGAGACAAAGAAGTATACGAATCTGATCCTGTGTTTGATACAAAAGAACAAACCGTTGTCTCCAAAAAAGATATTATTGCCAAACATTCGGAAGGCAGCAAAAAAATATCGAAAAAAGTAGCCTCGAAATTGAAAATTGAACCAGTAGAAAGAGTTCATTTGTGCATCATATACGAAATCCTAATGCGATATCATACGTTGAAGGAAAATACACCCTATATTTTTTCTTTAGAAGAGACAATCCAGTCCAAAGTATCTAATGTTGTAGTGGACAAGAAAAAGAATGGCAACAAAGAGAATTTCTATTACATGAAAAAATAAATGAAAAATTGATATACAATATATAAAGACTATTAATAATATATTGTAAAAGTATACTCTCAAAAGATGAATACACAAAAGATGAATACACAAAAGATGAATACACAAAAGGAAAAGAAGATCATGAAGAACGTCGCCAATGCGGGAAAAACAAACCCATTATACATGAAAAATCTTCTCGAAATGAAAGTCACTTTACTACCTATGGAAATCGGGGAAAACCAAACCAAAACAAATCTATTGAATATAATACAAAAAACAATCGAAAACAAGTGCATACGGGAAGGATATGTAAGACCAAAATCTACAAATATTCGCAATTATTCCAGCGGACTCGTGAAAGGTGAGTACATCGAATTCACGGTTGTATTTGAATGCTATACATGCAATCCGGTTGAAGGGACTGTGTTGTCAGACTGTGTTATTAAGAGTGTAACCAAAGCCGGGATACATTGCAATGTGATGGATGAATTTAATAACATACCGGTTACCGTGTTTGTAGCAAGGGATCACCAAGTCGCGGATACTACATTTCAAAAATTAACCGACAACGATATTGGGCAATCCATCCATGTAAAAGTCATCGGAAATCGGTTTGAACTCAATGATGATTGCGTCGAAGTATTAGGCATTTTACATAAATCGTAATCATAACACATATAAAGATATCCACCTTTTTTTATGTATCATCATGCAATCTCTACTCAATCGTATTGAAAATATCGAACCAAAGCATCATGTTGTGATCGGTGCTATCTTGAAAAAAGACGAAACCATTAAATTTAATGAAAATCAAACCGGTGTGATGGTGAACACGTCCATGATTTCTGAACAGTCTGTTCAGGAAATTACGAAATTTCTAAGCTACATTGAAGAACAAGAAAGTATTCTTCATAAAATTGAAACAAAAACCGAGGAAATGAAACAGGAATACTTTGTAGAAAATAATTGATAAATTCATTTAAACACATTTTAACAATTATTGTAATGTCACTTGTTGTTTGTTTACCACACTTATTTGGTGGCCCGAGTGTAGATGATTTAGCCAAATATATGATGACTTCCGAAAGATGGAATTACATAAACTGTCTTTCAAGTACATCGAAAGGCATGGATCGTCTATGTGATGGTCTGTCCAATATGTCTGTTTCTGTGGAATTGGCTCAAGATACGAATGTTTCTGTGGAATTGGCTCAAGATACGAATGTTCCAGTCATAAATGTTCCAGTCATAAATATTCAAGATACCATTGCGGGTACTACGGACATTGCAGACAGATTAGAAAAGTTCACACTCAATACAAAAGGCGCAATCGATGGGTTGTTTTGGTCCATGTTCCTTGCTCACCACGGAATGAACGAATATCATCGTGTTGGGTTAAACAACGGCAACGAAGAAATGAAAGAGAAAAATAAAATCGTCGAATATTTGCACGGTCAATCCACAAGCCTATTAAATACATTCTCAAATTACAAAGTCACGAAAGTATTTGTAACCGACGCAATATCTGATTTGCTGACATGTGCCAAAATGAAATGGTCTGGGTTGGTGGCTATGAGTTTGTATTATCAGGCAAATATACTCATTGTAGATTACGACAAAAAAATATATCTTCCATTCCTTGTTGGAAATGCGTTACAAACCTATATCCTATATCGAAATCCATTGTACAACAAAAAAGACCGGACATCCGTTTCATATTTTGTAGATGTGGCCGAAAAAATAATGTCATATGAACAAATTCAAAATACGATGATCGGATTGATCCACTACGAAAAGCCATTGAAAGGGATATCTACATACAAGTCCGCGGATTTAGAAAGCATGGCGGAAAAAGTGGGCATTGAAGTGGATGACGAAAACGGGAAAATGTTGAAAAAACAAGAGCTATATACCAAGATTTTGTTAAAATGTGTCTGGGAATAGTGCGTTTAGTGTATTGTTTAATGGGGTATATGATTTGTTTTTTACGCCATCTGTGTTTGCCAAATTCGGCGATAAATAGGACATGAAAAAATCTTTTAGGTTTACTTCGTTTACAATCAACCACATGATATATACTACAAACATCCCTATATAAAATTGTGTGTCTCTCCATGTGAGTTTTGTGTGGCTAATTGTGTATAACGGAATGAATTTCAAAAACAAATTATAGAATAAGAAAAACGCAATACGCGAAAGAGGTACATTTGTCATCAGAAACGTCGCTACCTGCACAATTAAAAAGATAATACCAAAATACAATACAGGTTTGGGGTTATACGGATTCAGTTTACACATGTATAATACATATGCGATGAAAAACCAGTATGTAAATACATAGTCGAACCGGTATTTATCCATTTTTGTATAGAGAGATATTTTCTGAAAAACTGATTCAGAAAATATGTGAAAGATATTATAGATTATAATCTATATTTATCATATACGTTTGACAATATGAGTACACCTAACGCTGTTTTGAAGAAAAATACTGCGGACTTCGAGGATATGATACGTTTCTATTTAGAGAAGTCCAAAGATCCTTTGTTTGCAGTGAAAACGAAAAACGTAACACCAGAGTTAGAAATCCGTTTTGGAATCAACAAAAAACAAACAAAACCCATCTCCAAAATCGATTATGATAATGTGGTACATCAATTGTTACTAAATGGCTGGAAAACCGACAATATCGAAGGACTACAAATGCTCCGTATTTCCAACGAATATTATGATGTTAACAAGAAAACCGATTTCGAAAACAATACGGATAAAGGTATGGTGGACAAAGAAAACGACAAAGACAAAGACAAACGCGAAGAAATAGAAGAAGAAGACCCCATGGAAAATCTTCGTGGTGGGGCAAAACGAACCAATATGCGCATGTCTGGGTCTGTTCGTTTGGAAATCGTAGGTTCAGATTTGATTCAAAATTACTGCAAAACAAACAGCATTGATTATTTGTCGCGCATGGAAGGCATGAACCATAACAAAATGAAGTTCACCGAAAAGCTACGAGTAAAAGACGAAAAAGACAAAGAAATCAAACACATTGACTTCCATGACTTTAATTTCCGTGTTGCATATAAGGCCGAAAAAGACACACATATCAAGACCGAAAACATGAAATTCCGCAGTATTTTACTCAATTGGAACAATACACGCAAATATTTCCGTCTAATGAACCGCGTTCGATTTTACCACGATGATTATCCAGTATACGTTGATTTAAGTATCATTAAAGTGAATAATACATTCAGTCGTAAACAGAAAAACTTCCATACCGGTGATTTTGAAACGAAACAAATACCGAATTATTCATTTACCGTACAAGAATGTAATCTGTTTAATAACCCAGCAACCTATGAAATCGAACTTGAACTGGACAATCGCAAATCGATGTATTATGACTTTACCACATATATGGCCTCGATACGTAAATCCATTCGGTTTGTTTTGTCTGGTCTTCAACAAACCCCATATCCTATATCTTATAACGAACAACAAGAGGTGCTAGAAGATTATATGGAACGCATGTTTGGCGAATCTTGGAAAGAAACTAAAAAACCCAGACCATTCTTTATAGGTCCGAATTCAGTCACATTGCAATTAGAGAACGTCGTTCCAGACGACGAAGATTCTTCGTTGAATTCCTCTCTCGTCAAAATAAACGATCATTATTCTGTCACTGAAAAAGCGGACGGTCTTCGTAGTTTGTTATATGTGTCGAAAAAGGGGAAGATTTATATGATTGACTCCAGTATGAAAGTCAAATTCACTGGATCGATCACAAAAGAAAAAACATGTTTCGATAGTTTGTTAGACGGCGAATTCATTCTATATGGCAAAAACAAAACAATGCTTTATCTATTTGCAGCATTCGATATTTATTATATCGGTGGTAGAAATAAACTGGCGCATGTACGTGATCTAGATTTCTGTAGTGGCAATCTTTTCGACGAAGACGAAAACTATCGGCTTCCCCTCTTGCAAAAATTCGTATCGGTACTAGATCCAAAACCGGTAGTTGACAATGCGACTTGTATTTTCCAAGTACAAGCAAAGACATTCGAATGTCATTACGCGGATTCACAATCCATTTTCGATGCGTCAAAAACCATATGGGCTAGACATAAAGATGCATTCCCATATGAAGTAGATGGATTGATTTATACACCAATGAATACAGGGGTGGGTGGAGACAAATCGAAAAAAGCAAGCGATTTGAGATCCATCCGATGGGAACGTTCGTTTAAATGGAAACCGCCACAATACAATACAATTGATTTCTTGGTAGAAGTGAAAAAACAAGACGGAAAAGAACAAATACAACACATGATCAAAGACGACCCATCAAACCAAAAAATCGTTCAATACAAAACATTGATTCTTCATTGTGGGTTCAATGCGAAAGAATCATCTATGAACCCGTTTAATGATATGTTACACGACAAAGTACCCGAAAAGAAATCACGAGACTATGGTGATACACGTGATGACTACAAACCATATCCGTTTCAACCGACTGTACCTTATGACGCACAGGCACATTTATGTTATGTCCCGTTAGACTTTGACAACACTGGTACACTTCAAATGAAAACCACCGAAACGAAAGACAATTTCCATGACAATATGATTGTAGAATTCGCGTACGAAAAAGACGAAGAATCTGTGGATGGTCCATGGCGATGGAAACCTTTGAGAGTACGTTACGACAAAATCACAAAACTGATTAATGGGGAACGTATGTACGGAAATCATTTCGATACCGCCAATAGCAATTGGAGATCGATCCATCATCCAGTCACAGAAGATATCATCATGGGAAACGAAATGCCGTCTATGAAAACCAGCCAAGAAGTCATTTACTACAATCGCAGAGACAAAGATTCGAAAACAAAAGCGTTACGTGATTTCCATAATCATTTTGTGAAACGGAAATTGATTGCGGGGGTGTGTGACTATTTACGAAACCGGATGAAAATCGACGAACCATCTTTGATTGATTATTCTGTTGGAGAAGGCGGTGATATTGCGAAATGGAGAGATTCGAAAGTACGGTTTGTGTTGGGCATCGATATTAGTCGAAACAACCTTGTAAATACACAGAAAGGCGCATGTGTCCGTTATTTAAGTCATCGACGGGATTACAATCACAGCAATTTACGCGCATTATTCCTACACGGGAATAGTGGATTAAATATCCGAAGCAAAGGAAAAGCATTTTACGATACCTTTTCAAAAGAATTAGCGGATAGTGTGTTTGGAAGTGGGACAAATATGAATCGCAAACAAAATTGTTTTGAACATGGAATCGCCAGAGATGGTTTTCATATCAGTTCGTGTATGTTTTCCTTACATTACTTCTTTCAAAACAATACAATCTTACATAACTTCTTACGAAATTTGGCGGAATGTACACGTGTTCACGGATATTTCATTGGGGCTTGTTTTGATGGACAGAAAGTGTTTCAATTGTTACAGAAAAAGAAAGAGAACGAATCGATTGTGATTGAAAAAGAAGGTGAAAAGATATTTGAACTAGTGAAAGGATACAAAAGTTCTGTGAAAACATTCCCAAAAGACAAGGAAAGTGTCGGTATGTCCGTGCATGTATTTCAAGAAACGATCAATGCCATGTTCATTGAGTATTTGGTGAATTTCGAATATTTTGTACACCTGATGGAAAATTATGGATTTGTATTGGTGAACAAAGAAGAAGCGGGGAAAATGGGATTCAGTGATTCGAATGGGTTATTCGATATGTTGTATCGCAAAATGGAAAAAGATAATTACAAAGAGATCAATAAACGTGAATATGCGAATGCGCCCCTTATGTCTCATTATGAACAAACCATTTCATTCTTGAATCGCTATTTCATTTTCAAGAAAATGCGGGATTTGTCGGAAACGTCGCTAAAGAACCTAGAACAAGATATCGAAGAAGAAGCTGAAAAAGAAGCCGAAAAAGAAGATATTGATGTGGTAGAAAAAACAGACCCAAAGAAAAACACCAAAACAGAAACCAAAACAGAAACCAAGAAAGCGAGAAAGAAACTAAATAACAAACGTATCAAAATAGAAAAAACGAATTATTCTCCTACCGAAAAGTAAACCACAAAACCACTAAACCACAAAACCACAAAACCACAAAACAACGAATCAAAAAGGAATTAAACACAAAATGAAAAATATATAAACTGGTTTTATACATTTTTTAACCATGTCTGTTAATAAAAAAAAACACTCGACTATGTCGTATTATTCCATCGCAACTACCACCGTTCCTATCCACAAACTCATATGCAAAAAAACAGATCACTATCTTAAAACCATTATATCCCCCTCTTTGTATTATTATTGGACAGAAATCACGTTACAATGCCGTAATATTCCAAAATGGGGGGAAATTACAATGGGGTTTCATCCATATGGGTGGTTGTATCACAATGTACCCAACAAACAACACTGCTTTACCAAGATAGGCAACACCTATACACATGTTTTCTATGAGTTTCTAGAAACCATTTCAATCATGAATCTTCGCGCCGAATCTCTTTATAAATACGGAGGTCTCCATTTTGGAGAAAATAGCGAATATATCAAACAAGCTTTCTTACACAATCACCCCTCACATGTGCAAAACCACATATGTTATCCAGGTATATTCCAGAACAGTTTCAATCATATTCTTACAAATCACACAAACATCGATGTCATCACATTAAGTTCCAATGGACTAAACGAATATAGTTACACACTAGACATACTGAAACAAATGTGTATAGGTCTTTCAGTACAAAAAACAAAAGGCGTGATGATTTTCAAGGTAAATACCATTTTTCATTCTCTAACGGTGGATTTACTTTATTTGGTTTGTAGTATGTACGACAAAGTATATATTACTAAACCATTGTGTACAAACCCATGTGAATTCTCAAAATACATCGTTTGCAAGGGATTTAAAAAACAAAAAAGAAAAGAAATCATGATACAGAACTTCCAATACCTCTACTTTAATCTGTGTAACTGTAGTCCAGATGAGTATGTAGAACGTATATTATCTATCAACATCCCTATTTATTTCACCAATAAACTCGAAGAACTGAATTCCATCTTCGGACAACCTTGTCTAGAACACGTACATCACATACTTGTCAATCACTCTGAATCTCGTATGAAAACAGATTCGTATAAATGCCAAGAATGGTGTGCGAAACATAACGTGATCCCATATGATCCGAAATCTAACAGTTCTGTTTAATGCCATTTGGATTCGCCTTGGAAAAACGAAGTGAACATGTGTTTGGATATCCTATTTTATCTTTAATTGTATATCCATTGGAAGGGACTCCATATGCAAGTGCATTTGCAGTGTGGTTTCCATACACTTTTGTCATAGATGCACCCACGTCTGTGATGGTATCGTACTTGAGTCGTGTCAAACGGTTACTGGAACTAACACCACCTTGTTGAGCGAACTTTGCATTATTTGGTTTGTAATACACCGGAACGTATGATGTATTACCACTTGCATCTGTACCACAACTCTGGACTGTGTTTGAAGCATATACATTTTCTTCTGTGTGTTTTCCTTCTACACGAAGAGTGTTAAATTGATTCTGTTTAAATGTCTTATTGCGTCCATGCATATACTGCGAGCTAGAACTATAATAATTTTGGGTGTTGTTCTTGTTTGCGACAAATTTCGTACGATTCATACCACTACTTCTTACACGACGACGAGCATTGTCTTGTGCAGAAAGACTACGGACGAATGTACTATCGGTTGCACCGACGAGTGGTTCATCACAAGATGAACAAGGATTGTAACTGTCTCGAATATTGTTGTAATGGAAGTCCTTTGTATTCACAACTCCCGTACAGGCATCGCCGTCTTTTATAATCGAACCACCAGGAATTTCGAAACTCTGGATTGTAGACGATTTTCGAGACGCAGATGTGTTTGTTACATTGGCAATTTCTCGTCTGTATATTTTTAAAGGCGGTGTTCTGAAAAATACAGACTTATCGTAGGTAGCATTATCTTCATTTGTGTTTTTTTTAATCATCGATGTTACCTCTGAAAATGTTTTCCCTTTCCATTCGAAATTTTTAGGAAATATTTGTTGTAATCCGAGTCGTCCTTGTGAACTTGTTTCCATACTATACATAATACAAACAAAGTTTATTTGCTAAAAGTAAATACAAAAAACAGATTAAAGTGAAAAACGATTTTTACACAATGCATGCATTTGTTTTGAATATAGAAGACTGTAATATAGATCATTTTCATTTTTTAGACTCGAAATCGAATTTGATCATGGAAGGTGTTTTTACTAAATTGGTTTACGCCTTGCCTATCTTTACCATCAATAGCATTTATATCAACTTCCCCATTAAACCAAACTTCTCCGTGAAAAACTTCCTTTTATTTGATCAAGTACATGAACGAAACCTTTTTTCGGTGTTTCGGAAAGTGGAGATCGACTTGTTAGAAATATACGCAAAAACACACTGTATCAATAAAAAACCAAACCACGCCATGTCGAATATGTTTTCATATGGTAGAAGTAAGTTCTTTAATGCAGAATATGTGTCGACCTTTTTAATGAAAATATCGGGAATTTGGGAATCCGAAACCGAATATGGAGTGACGTTCAAAATTGTAGATGCAAACAAAGTGATGACTACATAGACTAAAATAACTGCATTTTCAATCTACCAAAAGGTTTGTCTGTATTGGTAATATCGTGGACTTTTTGTTGTGTTGTGTTTTCTTGGATACCTGTATCAAATTCGCTAACATTGACAAAATTGGTAGACTCATCCATTGTGTAGACGACACCTTTTATATTACGTATACCCTCGTTTGTGTTGAATACATATCGGTTATATTCCTCGCGGTTCACCACGCGCTTGATCGACTCGTTTAAATGGATAATACGTGAATCCATCAACTTATGAAACTGTTGACGATCGATTTGTAGTTTATTCTGTGACACACGCTTCTGTAGTAAATTGTCTTCGTATCCCCATGCCCAGAAATTCGGAAATCCATTCATCAATTCGAAATCAGATGCCTGAATGGATACAATACCGCCTAAAGCAAATGTAAATCCATAGAAATGTTTCACTATCCCCTTGGATGTCTCGAAATTCAAATAGTTTTTCCGGTTTGCGACAGTATCTATATCGTTAAATACCAGCGTAATGTCTTGGTATGTATCCGGATATAAATCCTTTACCACTAGAAATCCTATGTTTTTCAATGCACCGCGATTAAATGATCGCTTGTCACATTGGTGGACAAATAGTATTTTGTATGTATCTGGTGCGTAATCCTCTAAGATATATGCAATCTGTCGGTTAAAAAAGTGCAATTGCTCTTTTCGGTCACGATAAGGTATAATGAATACCAGACTAGGTGTAGTCATTATACTATTTGTACTTTTTTTAAATTTTTTATGGACGGGTTTTGTTATGTAGAACATTTTGTTGCATTTTGTTTGTGTTTACAATTGTGACTATGTCCATTGTGGTGTCCATGAGTGTGTCCATGAGTGTGTCCACAAGTGTGTCCATTATGGTGTCCACAAGTGTGTTGGTTATGTTGACGTTGACATGCTTTCTTTTTTGGCACGACAAATGTAATTTTATGATCGTCTTTTGCTTTCGTACATGTTTGTGTAGTAGTCTCACTATGAGTGGTTATGACAGATTGATTATCGGCATCGCATGTTACACTCGGATCGCATGTTACACTCGGATCGCATGTTACACTTGGATCGCATGTTACACTCGGATCGCTCGTTACACTACGGCATAATTTCTGGGCGGACGATACGCTTTGTTCTTCTTGTTGCCGTGCAATTATACTAATCATATCCACTGGAATAGAGTCACATTCTCCACCTGCATGTGATGCAGATTCTGCGGATTGACTTCCTTGGTTTCCTGTATTGTTGCTTTCACCGGGATGTGTTGTACAGGGTACTTGTGGTGGGTACATCATAGGTTGCATACCATAACAATTAGAAGGTGGGCAAATGTAACTATCATCATCCGAATCATCGTGATAATACCGCTGTACTGATTTTCGTTTGTACGTACGAGGAAAACAAGGGTATGGGTATGGGTATGGATACTGGCA
>ERZ807291.8740-NODE-8740-length-11189-cov-7.390605_pt1 | contig 11189 bp, 11 predicted proteins | sample MGYA00521257_ERZ807291 | MGnify/ENA primary metagenome ERZ807291 (study PRJEB31413, sample SAMN03169783) | marine metagenome | biome: Marine; feature: Water; material: Subsurface seawater | place: North Sea | collected 2011-04-28 | depth 1 m m ...
AAAGCGCCGGTTGTGATGCGGTCAAGTTTCAGAAAAGAACAGTAGATAAGGTGTATTCTAAAGAAATATTGAATTCATTAAGAGAAAGTCCTTGGGGTAGCACTCAAAGGGATCAGAAGAATGGTCTCGAACTTTCTTTAAATGACTATATTGAAATAGAAAAATATTGTAAATCTTTAAGCTTTAAATGGTTTGCTTCAGCTTGGGATATAGATAGTCAGAGGTTTCTTCGAAAATTTGATTGTAATTTTAACAAAGTTGCATCAGCAATGATAGTTTCTAAAGAGTATCTAAAAGAAGTCGCATCAGAACAAAAGCATACTTTTATCTCTACTGGTATGTCTACTATGGATCAAATTAGATCGGCGGTAGATATTTTTAAAAATATGGATTGTCCATTTGAATTAATGCACACGGTTTCGACTTACCCCATGTCTGATTCAGATGCTAATTTAATGTGTATACCTATGTTAGCCAATGAATTTAATTGCAATGTTGGTTATAGTGGACACGAAACAGGATTAGCTATAAGTTACGCAGCAATTGCTCTAGGTGCAACATCTTTAGAAAGACATATTACTCTAGACAGAACTATGTATGGTTCAGACCAAGCTGCATCTATAGAACCTCATGGCCTGAGACAACTTGTTGGGGCAGTTAGAAAAATAGAAATAGCTCTTGGTGATGGTAAAAAAAAGATAACAAAAGAAGAAATTGAAGTTGCTAAAAAGTTAAGAGCACATTTGTAAAAATTGTATAATGATTAAGAACCTTTTGGGAATAATGCAAGGTAGATTATCGCCTAAATATAAAGGTAATTATCAAGCTCATCCCGTTGGATATTGGCAGGATGAGTTTAAGTATGCATCAAATTTAGGATTTGATTGTATTGAATTTATATTAGATTATGACCTAGCTTATTTAAATCCATTAATGACTGATTCAGGCTTAGACAAAATTTCTTATTTATCAAAGAAAAATAATGTTTTGATCCGGTCAATATGTGCTGATTATTTTATGGAGTCGCCGCTTTTTTTAAATGATTTAAATAAACAAAAAAAAAACTTACAAATTATAAAAACTTTAATTTTAAATGCTTGTAAATTAGGTGTAACAGATATTGTTATACCTCTTGTTGATAATTCTTCAGTTTTGTCTAATAAATTAAAATTTAGGCAAGTTATCAAATTTTTTAATCTTCTTTTTCAAGAGGTTCAAAACGAAGTAAATCTTTGTTTAGAGACTGATTTACCCCCGCAGCAATTTTTAGATTTAATAAATGAGATTAATCAACCACAAATTAAAATCAATTATGATACAGGTAATAGTGCATCTTTAGGATATAATTTTTATGAAGAATTCGAGAAATATGGATATCTTGTAACTAATATTCATATAAAAGATAGAAAATTAAACGGAAATTCTGTTGAGTTAGGATTAGGAGACTGTAATTTCGAAGAGATTTTTATGTATTTAAATAATATCAGCTATCAAGGAATATTTATTTTACAAGCGTTTAGAAGTGACGATGGATTAACTTCACTAATACCACAACATAATTACATAAAAAAATATATTAAAAAACATCTCGATAAGTGATAAGTTCTTAAGAATTGTTATCCAATTTCTTTATTATTGGTGTTATGTCATCCTTCCAAAATGGCATTGGTGATTTTATTACTGTTTCTATTTCTGAAAGATCAAAAAGAGAGTTTTTGGGTCTAAAAGTTTTAGAAGGGTACTCAGAAGTTTTTATAGGATTTATATTAATATTTTTGTTAATATTTTTTGCAATTTGATAAATGTATAAAGCAAAATGATACCAAGATATCTCACCTTTGGTGCTTACATGAAAAATTTTTTTTGTGTTTATGCTGTTTAGTATAATTTTACATGTTATTTCTGCTACTAAATGGGATGAAATAGGTGAACCTATTTGGTCGTCAATAACTGAAAAATCATTTTTTTCTTTTAATTTAGATAAGATTATTTTTACAAAATTTTTGCCAAACTCAGAAACTAGCCAACTAATTCTAAAAATAAAAAAATCACAACCACTTTCAATTATACTCTTTTCTCCACTAAATTTGGTTTTTCCATATACATTTTTAGGATTAGGTATATCTGAGGAATTATATCTTGTTTTCTTTTTGCCATCAAAAACATAGTCAGTTGAATAATGAATTAAGGTTGAGTTATTTATTTTTGACGCTTCTGCTAACATTTTTACGGCATTACAGTTAATTTCATTTGCAATATCAGGCTCACTTTCTGCACCATTTACATCAGTATATGCAGAAGTGTTAATAATATATTTCGGATTAAATTCTTTTATAATCTTAGGGATATCTTTTGAGTATAAAAAATTAGCCTCTTTGCTATCCAACTGAAGCACATTTAAATTCTTTGCTAAATATTTGTCAAATATACTTCCTAATTGACCATATCTTCCAAAGATTAAAATTTTATAGTCTTGCATTAATAATTTATTGAAATAATTACTCATTTTTAATTTCTTTATTAAATTAATTATAACAAGTATGAATAAATTACACATTTATTAAGATTAGACAAATAAACTTTATCTGAAGGAATTAAAACTTGTTTTTACTGATTTATTTGAAAAAAATATTTCAAGGATCAAAATTTGATAGATATTTTCGATTGTTTGTAAGTTATCTATCTCCATATTATTATAAGTTTTCAAAAAAAGTCAATATTAATCAAGACACTAAGTTTGTCTATATTTGTTATGGGGGGGTAGGTGATTGCATTTTAGCTTTTCCATTTTTAAAAAATCTTTCAGAAAAATATAATATTACAATTTTTATAGATGCAAAGTTTAAAGGGATTGAAAATCTCTTAAACAACAGAATTGAGGTAATATTCTATGATAAAAAATATATTCTTAAAGTATTAAAAAACTTCAGAAAAATAAATAGTAATTTAATTTTAATTCAACAATCTCCAATTCTAGAATTTATTTTGTTTCACCTTTTTTTAAGAATGCCTCCTGCTATAGGATTTTTATACAAACAAAATCAAATATCGTTTGAAAGTTTTTTATTTAAAACGAAAATAATTAATACAAAGAACAAAATCTTGAAATATAGCTTTCTTGAAAAAAATATAATAACTATATGTAATCAATATAACTTTGTTCAACATGAAAAAAAATATTTTAACCAATTAAAACCTCATAAATACTCTCAAATTCCAGATGCTCCATTTTTTATTCTAAGTCCAACTAAAGATCCTGCTTGGCCAATGGGATTTCTAGAATATAAAGTATATTCAAATTTTATAATAAAAATTTTAAAAACAACGAACTTGACGCCTGTTTTAGTAGGAACAAATTTAGATAAAAAAATTATTGAAAATATCTTAATTAATTTACCCTCAAAATACTATCCAATTAATTTAGTTGGAAAAACTACAATTAGAGATTTAATAAGTTTGTTAAAAAAAGCTGAATTTGTCGTTGCAAACGATAATGGCATTCATCATTTATCTAATTTTCTAAACAAAAAAACTCTAACATTATATAATTTTTCGTCATATAATACTTTCAACTGGCACAATAAAAATTCTAATTATATTTTTAAACCTGCATATGATTGTATGCCGTGTGTTGGCAAAGAAAATGGTCCTTTTGATAATTATCCTTTCCAATGTCCTTGGAATATAAGATGTAAAAACACCATAGATGAGATAGACATTATTAACAAACTTGGAAAATTAAATTGGATAAACTTAATGTGAAAAAATTTAATCTTATAAAATGACAAAATTAATTAAAAATTTATGGTTTATCCTGTCTTATAAAAGAAAAAAACAGGCAATTATACTCCTTGTATTATCTGTAATAACTTCAGGGTTTGAGATTTTAACTGTTGGGTCGATATTCAATCTACTATCTATAATGACAAAACCAAAATTAAATGAAGTGAATGAAAATTTTGATTTCTTTAATTTAGGAAGTGTTGGTTTAACATCAGAAAAATTTTTTTTATTTTTTATAATTTTTCTCATAGTTGCCTGTTTATGTAGAATAATATTATTATGGTCTATGTTAAGATTTTCTCATACTGTTGGAAGTGATATGGGTGTTTTGATGTTTACAAAAACGTTAAAACAACCATTAGAGTTTTATTTTAAAACAACATCAAGTGACATAATAAGTAATTTAACAAAAAAAATTCATATATTAAGTCTTGAAATAGTGCATCCTATAATATTGGTGTCTTCAAATGTTGTAATAATAATTGGTATACTTGGATTATTATTGTTTCAAATAGGTTTAATAGCCTTGGCAGTTTTTGGATTATTTATTTTACTATTTTACTTTTTTTGGAAAGTGACAAAATCAAGAATAAGTAGAAATAGTAAATTTATTTCTGAGAATTCTGACTTGTTAATTAAAAATATATCAGAAACATTAGCTGCAATTAAACTTATCTCCATGAAACAAATCTATAATTTATTTACCGATCAATTTGATAAGACTAATAGAAAATTAAAATTTGCTGAAGGAGATAATGTTTTTTTATCTCAAAGTATAAGAGTTTGGTTAGAACTTATAATAATCCTTTTAGGTACAATATTTTGTTTAATAACCTACAAAATGAATATTTTGCTAGACATTATTCCTATTTTAGGTGGGGTTATATTTGGAGTGTACAGAATTATACCCCTTGTACTGAAGGCTTATTCTGGGTTTTCAACAATAATGGGTGCCAAAGAATCTTTCATTGATATTTTAAGTTACTTAAATTTAAAAAATGAGATTAATAATATACAATTGAAAGAAAAATTATTATTTAATGACAAAATATCAATAAAAGATCTGTCTTACTCATACCCAAATAAAGAAAATACAAGTCTAATAAACATAAATTGTAATATCAAAAAAAATAAGATTACTGGAATAGTGGGACCTACGGGATCGGGCAAAACTACTTTAATTACATTAATAGCTGGTTTAATTAAACCGAATGAGGGTAGTTTAGCAATGGACAAGATAAAATTAACTAATAGTAATGTTAGTGCTTGGAAAAATATGATTGCTTATGTTCCTCAGGAAACAATAATAATTGATGGTTCTATTTCAGATAACATAACATTAGGTTTAGATAAAAACATCGATAAATTTAAAATTTTTGAAGTACTAAAAACAGCCAAATTAGATAAGTTTTTACCATACATTGATTCACAAAAAATTGTAGGTGAGAGAGGGATAAAAATATCTGGTGGTGAGAGGCAAAGAATTGGATTGGCAAGAGCTATTTACGATAATAAAGAGATTATAATATTGGATGAGCCTTTTAGTGCTCTCGATAAACAAACAGCGCAAGAAATTCTTACAGATATAAAAGATTTTAAAAAATATACTATCATAATCGTTTCACATGATCAGTTTGTTATGCCTTTTTGTGACAATGTAATTAGTATTAGTAATGGGAAATTAATTAAAAATTAGTTCAAATATTTAAGGGATAGAATGAATAGTTTTGCTATAATATTGGCTAGAGGTGGTTCGAAAGGCATAATTAATAAAAATTTGATTAATCTTTCTGGCAAGCCTCTATTGGAATGGACTATTAATCATTGTCTAAATTGTGAATATATAGAAGAAACTTTTGTCAGTTCAGACTCTAATGAAATATTAGAATTTGCAACCAAAAATAAAGTTACTCCAATTCTTAGGCCTTCACATTTAGCAGAAGATCACACTTCTTCTGAAGATGCATGGTTACATGCTTTAGATTACATTAAAAATAAAAAAGGATATCTAACAGAATATATAGTTGTACCTCAGGTAACATCTCCAATAAGAGGATTAAATGAGTTTACAAGAGCATTGGATAAAATGAAAAGTGAAAAATTAGATAGTTTATTGTCTGTAAATTGTTTGAAGGATTATTTTATTTGGATGTTGAAAGATAAAAAATTTATATCTGAAAATTATGATTTTAAAAAAAGATCAAGAAGACAATTAATTAATACTAAATATCATGAGAATGGATCTTTTTATATTTTTAAGCCTGAAATTATCATAAAGTATAAAAATAGGTTGGGAGGAAAGATAGGGTTCCATGAAATGGAAGAATATAAAAGTTTTCAAGTTGATGAAATTGAAGACTTAAAACTTTGTGAAGTAATTATCAATGGATATGGATTAAATGAAAATTGATCAATTGTTCTCTATAAAGAATAAAAATGTAGTAATAACGGGTTGCAGTTCAGGAATAGGTCTGGAATTAGCAAAAGGTTTTATTTTAAATGGGGCTCAAGTTATTGGCATTTCAAAATCCAAACCTAAAGAACAAGTCAATTTTAGAAATTTTTTTCAATGTGACCTTAATGATGAAACAAAAATTAATTTTATAGTTGAAGATATTAAAAAAAATAAAATCCATATTAATAGTCTTTTAAACGTAGCTGGAATAACTGTCTCAAAATCTGAATATGAAAGTGATTTAGTAAGATTTGACAAAACATTTAATACAAATGTTAGATCAATGTTTAATATAATTTATAAATTAAAACCATGTTTTTCTAAGAGTGCTTCAATAATAAACTTTTCAAGCATTGGTGGAAAATTAGGGTTTCCTGGTAATCCTTCTTATTGTGCAAGTAAAGGGGCCGTCATTTCACTTTCTCGAGCTCTTTCAAATGATTTTGGTTCTTACAATATAAGAGTAAATTGTATAGTCCCTGGTTATTTTCATACAAAAATGACTAATCTAAGTTTTAATAACGAAAAAGAAAAAAAAATAAGAGAGAAAAGAACTGTTTTAGGAAGGTGGGGTGAATTGAACGAGTTGCTTGGAGCCTCAATTTATCTTGCCTCAGATGCGTCTTCATATGTAACAGGTACTGAATTAATAGTTGACGGTGGTTGGAGTTCTAAAGGTTTATAAATGGATATTAATTTTAAAAATAAATTAATTCTAATTACAGGTTCTACTCAAGGAATAGGTTTTTCTATAGGTAATGCTTTGTTAAATTTAGGAGCCAATGTGATTTTTAATTCCCGAACTAGTAATTTAAAACAATTAAAAAAACTTAAAAAAACTAAATATAAACACATAGTTGCAGATGTATCAGATTATTTAGAAGCAAAAAAATTACTAAAAACAATAAAAAAAGATTTTGGTTTGTTAAATCATATTGTTTGCAATGTTGGTAATGGTTCGTCTGTAAATATACAAAAAGGATCTTTTGCTGAGATCAACGAAATGATGCAGAAAAATTTATTCTCATCTACTAATATTATATCACATGCTTCTGAGTATATGGAAAAAGAGAATGGAAGCATTGTTTGTATTTCATCTATTTGTGGTTTTGAAAACCTGGGTGCACCTCCTGGATATCAAATTGCTAAAGCCGCGCTAAATATGTATGTAGCCTCTATAGCTAAATATTTATACAAAAATAAAATTAGAATTAATGCAGTAGCACCAGGCAACATTGTTTTTGAAGGGTCTATTTGGGAAGAAAAAATAAATAAAAATAAGGAAAAAGTTTTAGAAATGTTAAAAAATGAAGTGATAATGAATAGGTTAGGAACACCTGAAGAAATATCAAATTTTGTAATTTTTCTTTTGTCTAATTTTTCTTCATTTGCAACAGGTAAGACTTTTATAGTTGATGGCGGTCAAACAAAGGGTATTTAAATGTCTAATGATTTGTCAAAAAAGGTTGCTTTGATTACTGGTGGATGTGGATTATTAGGACAAGAGCATTGCAAGGCTTTATTAGAGAAGGAAGCAATAGTATATTCAGGAGATATAAGTCTATTAAAGAGTGATAGATTTCAAAATGAAAAAAACTACAAACAAGTATATTTAGATGTAACATCTGAAAAATCTATAAAATCAACTTTGAATCTAATCTTAAATCAAGAAAATAGGGTAGATATTTTAATTAATAACGCTGCAATAGATTCCAAAGTTGAAAAAAAAAGTTCACTAGATTTTAGTCGCTTAGAAAATTTTACTCTCTCACAGTGGAACAGAGAAATCGAAGTGGGATTGACAGGAGCGTTCTTATGTTCAAAAGTTTTTGGAAATTATTTTGCTCAAAATGATGGTGGAGTAATTTTAAATATTGCTTCTGATTTGTCAGTAATATCACCAGATCAAAGATTGTATTTAAATGATAAAAACATTGAAAAAAAAAACCAGCCTGTAAAACCAATTACGTATTCTGTTATAAAATCAGCCTTGATTGGTTTAACTAAATATCTCTCAACTTATTGGCTTGATGGTAACGTTAGAGCAAATGCATTATCTCCTGGAGGAGTGTTTGTAGACCAACCTTCTGAATTTGTTGAAAGAATTGAGAAACTCATTCCAATGGGAAGAATGGCAAATATAAATGAATATAAAGCTGCGATTCAATTTTTATGTTCAGATGACTCTAAATATATGACAGGTCAAAATATTATTATAGATGGTGGAAGATCTGTATGGTAAAAATAATAGCAACGTTTGACTTAAATTAAGGATGTACTCTAATAAAGAAAAAAAATTAATTTTTGGGTCTGCAGGTTTTGGTCTTCCTCAATATGGATTTTCATCATCAAATAATCCTTCCGATTTTTATAGTTATTTAAAATATATGTATAATAATGGTGTTAAGCATATTGATACCGCTCCGTCTTATGGTCATTCAGAGAGAACAATTGGAATGTATCATAAAAATAATTTTCAAAAATTTCATATATGGACCAAAGTTGATGGATTAATTAAAAATTCACATTTTTCATTTGATCATATATTACATAGCGTTGAAGAATCTAAAAAAAAATTAAATGTTGATAAGATTGAATGTCTTTATTTACATCAAAATGATATTAATATAATTCAAGATAAATTTATTCAAAAAGCACTTAAAGAAATTAAAATTCGTCGTTTAGTTAAAAAAGTAGGGGTTTCAATTTATAGTGCTGAGGAATTAAAAAATTCATTATTCATTGACGTATATGATGTTATTCAATTGCCCGTTAGTGTTGCGAATACTTATTTATATAATATTGCATGTAAACTCCCACATAAGAAAATCTTAGTTGCAAGGTCTGTTTTTCTTCAAGGTACTCTATTAAATATTGAAAATAAAAAAGAAAAATTTAATTACTATAATGAAATCTCATTAATTATAAAATTGCTAAAGGAATTGGCATACTCATATAAAATTGATTATTTAGGTATGATTTTGTCTTATGTAAATTCATTAGAAAATTTAAAACACATAATAATTAGTTCTAAAAATAAAAAAAATTTAAATAAAATTTTAAAAAACTCAGATATTCAATTATGTGATGAATTAAAATTAAAATTGAATGAAATATCAATGCAACAAAATGATTGGACTAATCCTCGTAATTGGATAGTTTAAAAATTATTTCTTTGAATTTAGGAAAAATTAAAATGCCTTTTCCAATTGTACTAGTTGAAAGTCATTATAGATCAAGATCTTGGTTTTTGGCTTTAAAAAACATTGGACTAACACATATTATTTCTGTGATGCCAGAAGAATATAAGTTATTTAAAAAATCAGGATTTAAAGAAAAGAATATTTTAAATTTATACTATAATGGGTCATTCAAAAAAAATGATGGTAATTCAATTAGCTTTTATGAAAATTTTTTAAATTGCAGTTTAAACTCTATTGTCCATATGGATAGAACTTTAAGAAGAAAAAAAGATGAATATGTAAATTATTATTTAATTTTCCTTTTAAACGAAATAGATAATTTTTTTAAGAGAGTTAAACCAAAAATAATTTTCATTGAACCAACTTGGACACATGAAATTTTGATTTGTAAGTTTGCAAAAAAATATAATGTTTCAATAGTTGCTCCTGTAAAAGATAAATTACTTCCAAATAGGTTTTTAGCATTTAAGGATGAAAATCATATAGAATTTTATATCAATCCTAGATCCCGAAACGCTTTAAATTTGTCAAACAGGGCATTTGAAACAGTTTTAAGCGATAAGCCAGTTCAATATTTTGCTAAATTTAATAATAGAAATAAGTTGGATTTAAAAAAAATTCCCAAACTTTATAGATTATTAAAAATATCTTTACTTAATTATAGAAACCCAAACATACAAAATTCTATATTCAATGATATTTATGTAAAACTAAAATCTATCATTAGAGCAAAATATCAACTTCAATTTATAGAATTTAAGAAATTAAATGAAATTAAAAAAAAATATATTCTAATAACATTACATGTTCAACCAGAGGCATCTATTGATGTGGTGGGTGCAAAATATGAAAATCAAATAGAGTTTATTAAAAATATATCCAAAACAACACCTAATGATTTTCAACTATTGGTTAAGGAACATTCTCATGCAATAGGAAATAGAGCTTCATCTTTTTATAAAAGTTTGAAAGAGATTCCAAACTTAGTTTTATTGCATCCAAACGAAAACTCTCGTAGTGCAATAAGAAAGGCCAGTTTAGTTATATCCAATACTGGAACCAGTTCTTTAGAGGCTGTTATTTTAGGTGTTCCTGCCGTTACTGCTACTAAAATGTTTTTTAACAAAATAATGTTAGAAGAAAACTTTGACTCAATAGATGATAATGTAAAACAGCTTTTGACAAAAATGCAGATCATCAACAAATCTACTATAATTAAATATTTAACAAAAATTTATGAGGGTAGTTATCCTGGTAATTGTGGTGATTTCCAAACTGACAAATCTGTGCTAAATATATCAAATATACAAAAATTAAAAATTTCTTTTCAAAGTATAATTAAGTCAATCTATTAATTTTCGGACTAGTATATGAAATCTCAAAAAAAAATAATTGTAACTGGATCTGCTGGTCAATTAGGCCAAGCTTTTTTAAAACATTTAAGTAATAGTGCTAATAATTATTATGTTTATGCGGTTGATAAACAGAAAATAAAAAATAATAGAGATAACGTAGAAAACATAGACATTGATATTACTAAAGAGGATGAAGTTTTAGATTTTTTTTCTAATATTAACAGTTTGTATGGTCTGATTAATAATGCGGGGATAGGTGTCTTTTCGTCTTTTTTTTCACGTACGGTAAATGAATTTAAAGAGGTTTTAGACGTTAATTTAGTTGGGACTTTTTTAATGTCTAGATAAGCTATAAAAATCATGATGAAAGTTAGGTCTGGTAAGATTATAAAT
>ERZ807291.8741-NODE-8741-length-11189-cov-5.648285_pt1 | contig 11189 bp, 8 predicted proteins | sample MGYA00521257_ERZ807291 | MGnify/ENA primary metagenome ERZ807291 (study PRJEB31413, sample SAMN03169783) | marine metagenome | biome: Marine; feature: Water; material: Subsurface seawater | place: North Sea | collected 2011-04-28 | depth 1 m m ...
CTATCTGGAAAATCCAGAATTCCAGCTGGACTTTTTTTTCTCTCTCTCGCTGCGTGCGCATCAATCAGTTCATCCCCCGGCTTGCAATCGTGGCGAGCTGCGCGGCGTACAACGCCAAGAGCACGTGCGGCGGGGTGGTCGGCTTGGCGTGCGGCATCTGCACATGCCGGACACCCTTGCCGGTGAGGTCGAGCGCAGCAGCGGCCGCTGCAAAGTCGGCCGCCGCTACCGTCAGCGCTGGGCTCGTGACGAGGCCCGGGCGGCCAAAGTCCGCGGCTGGGTCTTGGACGCCGGCGTGCACAACCACAACGCCGCCTTCCTGTGCCAGCGTTTTTGCTGCGGCGTCGGGGCCCACTGCAATGCGGCGCACTGCATGCGCGGCAAGCGCCGCGAGCGCCGAGCCCGCCGCCGGGGGCTTGTCAACCCAAAGTGTAGGTGCCAGCACCGCCGTGACCGGGGCGTTTTTGGCCGTGGGGTCAAAGGGCTGTTGGGCGCTGGTCGCGGACACGCCTTTCGCAAACGCGTCAATGGCCTGCCACCCAAAGAGGTGGCACGGAAGTTGCGGACGAAAGCACGCGCCGCCATCGGCACCGCGCCCAAACATGGTCAGTGCTGGATGGCGTTCAAGTGTTGCTGGGTCAACCATGACAATGTCGGAAAACATGTACGGCATCCGACCCATGATCGCGCGGGCGAACGAGCCCGGGACGTTGTCGACGTCGGCCTGCCGCGCTTTTTGTGCGTCGCCGTGCGCCGCGCACGCCAGCAGCCGAACGTACGGCAGCAGCTCGGCGCACGCCGCGGGCAGCAGCACGTTCTCGATCCCCGCCGCCGTCAACACGGACGGCTGCACCGCCGCGGCCGCGCACGCCGCAGCGACCGCCGTGCTGTCGCACCGAACCGTCGCCGCTGGGTCTTGCGACGCCGTTGCGACCATGGGCAGCGCCGCTCGAGCCAGGTGGCCTTCGAGCTGCAGCGCAACGCCCGGCACCCACAGCGGTTCCCCCGACAGCGTCGAGATGCTCGCGTCGTTAAGCCGGAGCTGTTTGAGGTTTGGCGGCCTGGCGTCTGACGCCAGGCGGACATCGATGCCCGTAAGGTCCAGCTCTTCGAGCCTGAGGCAGTCGGCGGTCCAGCCCACGTACGATTCTGGCCACTCGTGCTTCCGAACGGCGGCAGCGGCGCCGCCGTCGCCGTCCCCCAACCGAACCGTCAGCTTGCGGAGGTTGTCGGTCGCAATCCGGCGGTCCAACGCGTAGATGTCGACAACCAGCTCCATTGCAGTTTCGGCTTCAAACGTAAACTCCTTGACCGTCGGCGGCACCGCGTGGACCACCTGCGCCGCTCGCCACCCCCCCTGGGAGTGCCGGCACCGCACCACGCTGTACTCGGTGAGGTTGGGCAGCAGTGCCGCGAGCGCGTCCACGGGCGTCCAGTCGGACGACGGCGTGTCGATGGTTACAAGCGCAAGCGTGTGCACCGCGCGCAAATCCAGCATGGATGGCAAGGAATCGACCAGCATCAACGTAATTGTCTTTGAGCCGCGACCTCCGCCTTCTATCTCGACGCTGCCCGCCACAATCGCGGCTGAGCCCGCCGGGCCCGCCGGGCCCGCTGGGCTCAAAGATGGGAGGATTGTTGCAAACACGTTTACGAGGTGCAGCTTGTCGCATTCGATCGCGGGGCGGCCGGGCCGGCCGGTCCAGCGCGTGTGCTGGCGGGCGCCGGTTGCAAGGCATGTGGCGTACGTCGACGTCATCTGCACACACTCGGCGGTCAGCGCCTGCATGCCCGGCGTCACCGCAATGGCAAAGACTTCGCTGGCCGTGAGCTTGACCGTTTGCAGCGGTGGCGCGCCCGCCGGCAACTCCGGGATCTTGAGCTCTTTGTTGGAGCAGTCCAAGTGGCGAAGGGCTGGGCACGCATGGAGCATGGCCGTTTCCGAGCGGGGCGGGCACGCGACGGACGCAAACGGGCCTTTGAGCCTTTGAAGCCTGGGGTAGACGTCCCCAAGCACCAGGCGTGTGTTTGTCGTGTTGCGTTGGTCTTGCCGCAAGGCGACAATCCCGAGGGGGAGCCCGGTCACCACGGTTTGCAACGCCGGCACGCCGGGGGACACCTTGAACGACGTTGTGAACAACGCGACGCCCACCCGGAAGCCGGCGCCCACCAGCCTCTCGGTCATGCAGAGCCGGGTTTTCCCGCTGGTATTCGGAGTCCACTTCGAGCTTCGTGCTGGGTCGCCCCCGCGGGGTTTGCTGGCAGCAATGTTCCCTTCGATCGGCATCTCGATGGTGAGCGGGCACCGGCGGCCATCGCCGCCCCAAAACCGGCAAAAGTCGCCGACGAGCGTCGCGGTCATCACCACAGTATCGTCGCCGTACATGTTGTCGATCAACGTTGGGATACTGACCGTCTGGTCGCTGCGGAAGAGCCTCTTGCAGTGCAGGTGCAGGCACCGGTACCGCCGCGGGTGCGCCAGCCGGAGCGCCCGGACCAACTCGCGCATCACGGGCGTTGGCAGTGTTTCAACGATCATCGCCATGATCTCGATGGGGTAAATAAATTCGGTGCATGCAGACATGTTGGTTCTGTTTGATTCGTTTGATAAAGTGACTGCAGCCAATGATTGCTCCAAGTTAAAACTCAAATTAAAAAAAAAAAAAAAAAACCACAAAAATGTCCAATGGACAATTTGTCATGTGTGAAGTAATTCGATTTTTCCTTCATCATGCCACAACAACCCCCCCCCCACTTCTTCACAATGAACGCGATCACCGCAAACTTCTTCGCACAAGCGTACCCTCAATGCGAGGTGACGATTTCAGACAACGTACCTAATTGGCTCCACGCACGACACTCGTCGTCGAAGCATCCAACGATCGGCCAGGCACCAAATGCTGTGGCGGGCTACACGCGCGTTGGCGGTGGGTTTTCGCGATTGGTCGAGTACGAAAAGCCAGGGGTTGCAACAATTACCGTGGAGCGGCTGCCGTGCCGTGCAGTGTCGTCGCACCGCACGGCTTTGACAGGGCAGTGCGAAAAACCAGGCAGTGTCGCACGGGAAGCCCAATGATCCCCGCAGTGGGCACGCTGAGCGCCGCGTCTTGCACTTGGTTCGGGCCACGCAGCCAGCCAAGTGGAGAAAGATGCTGCAGGAACGTGGGAGGCGGCTGGAGCTCCGTGTCGAAGCTTTGGGGGGTGGTGGGTCTGCTCTGCCGTGCTATGATTGCCGTCGCTTTTTGGTTCGTTATTTACCAGACATGAGCGTCGCGTGCGAGGCACCTTCCCGAAACAAAGCGCTCTAGAGCCACAATAGAATTTCACGCCCATTTATTGTAATTAATAAAATATCAGTTCGTTTTTAAGCGGTGCGAATTTCCCTTTAATTTAACTGTACAATTGAAAAGTCTCTCCCGCATTAAAAATACGATCGGATCCAAAAAAAAAAAAAAAAAAAAAAAAAAAAAAAAAAAAAAAAAAAAGCCGGCCGTGCACGCCGCGGCAATCAAGCATCTTTTTTCTTTCGGGCCTTTTGCGATGCGGTTTCGTACGCTTTGAGCGCGGTCCACCGCACGTGGGCTGCCTTGCGGATGGCGGTCCACGTCTCGGCCGACTGCGAAAACGTTTCGGTCATGGACCACATGTTAGATTTATTTTATTTTATTTTTTTTTATTTTTTCCCGCAATAAATACTGGCGCTGCAAGCAGTACTTGACTCGAGCTCGAGCAGCACGCGGTGCGCATGGTAAATAGTCACCTGCTCAGCGCGCGCTGCCCACGGGCTTTCCGTCGCTGCATCGCGGCGTCCTCCTTGCCGCCGCGCACCACCGGGGTTTTTGTCAAGATTTTTTTGGATGGGCGGCAGTACGCGTGACGGTCGTTGTTGGCGCCGCACGGCTTGCACGGGCGCTCCTCCATACCCCGTTGATGCTATTTGTAAACTTTTTGGACGCGCGATATTAAAGAAAAGGACGAGTTGTCGAATACCGTTTTCTTTATCATTTCTGTTTTGCTCATGCATTCGTTGGTTTCACAGGGCAACCCCCAGTTTTGTAATCGCATGCCCCAATAATGGTTCATTCTTAATTCGGATGCTGGAACATCCACTGACGACCCACTTTGAAGAATATTGTGATGCATCTGGGCACGCACGTTTTTAGGGCGATAGATTGGTTTGTCAAGAGTGTTTGCTGGGAATGGTGTTCGCCGGACAATTCTTTCGGCAACCCATTCAGACGGACGTGAAGTGTCGTTTCCCAGGAACAAAAAATTTTTTATCGACAACTCAGAAATTTCAGGTCGAGATAATGCATTTATTCTACGAGGCAACCACCCAGCGTCAAAATCGATCAAAGAGAAAGGATATTCGTCCATGTCAAATGCAATCTGCCAGTCACTCAGGTGTCCGTAAGAGTCAATTGCGTGTTGGTATGCCCTGATCTGCGTCCCCCCCAGGGTGTGTGGGTGGTTGTATTTGCCCCAATCTATATAAAGTATGTTAGAACGAGAAGCCGCCCATTTTTTTAAAGCTTCATCATCTGTCATGTGACAATCATACAAATAGATTGTTTGAACGCCTGCATAAATCATATATTTTACCCACTGATCCAGTTCAAACGTTGTCCACTTTGCCTTATCGTGTCGGTATATTCGTACCGCAAGAACCGCGTCAATTCGCAGCACGGGCAATGTTGTACTTGGCGTTGTACTTGTCCGAATTGAAGTAGGTGCAGCAATCGCCGTGTACGTACGTAAAGTTTTAGGTTTCTCAAAACGCCGAAAATTTGCACAAATAAAAAACACAAGACAAAAAATTAAGCACGCAAATTTTGCGCGAACAAATTGGCGTGCCTTTTTTGCGTAGCAGGCGTCTTTCATAGTGCCGTGCTTGTGCAGCGCGGGGGTGATGCTTATATCCGACGGACAACATCCGAAAATGATCCACCAGGCATGTTTGCAGCAACGCTAGTGTACACTTCCGGCAGTGAGTGTATAGCGGGGGGTGTATAACGCCACCAAGTACCCTGTGGTTGCACACACCCAACTGGGATAAATTGACAGATGACAAAAATGTGGGTGGTGATTGTTTGCATGTGTACGTTGGCGGCCAAGTTCGTTGCGGAGATCGCGGTGCTTGAGCGGCGGCACCCGGTGCACGCCACGCCGACGGTGGCGCCGACGCCGTCGACGCGGTACCACGAGTACCGGGACCGGCGGACGGCGCCGACGGTCGAAATGGTGACGGCAACGGCAAAAGTGGTGCCGGCGTCAAATAAAACAGAAGAAGACGTGTTAATACTGGTGTTGTCCCGACGCCCAGCATTCGAAACGCGCACAACAATACGGGAAACGTGGGGGAAAGGCTGCACAAACATACGTTTTGTTGTTGGGTCCTGCTGCAGGCTACCGCAAAGCACCGTTCAGCCGTGGACGTGCATCCCCCACGCCCCCCGTTCCGCGTCCCAGCAAGAGGTGGATCGCAGAACTGCAGATTGTTTTGAGGAAGATCGTCAGCTAGAGCGCGAACGCAATCAATTTAATGATATGGTATTTGCACGCACGGTTGACGTGTACCGACATTTGCCACAGAAGTTAAAGGAAGGGTATCAATGGGCAATGCAGAATTCGTTGGCGGAGTGGATTATCAAGACGGACGATGATTCAGTCGTACGTGTTAAAGCACTGACGAAGTATCTGCGCACAACCTTGGATGCGTCCGTTCCTACCGTGTACGGATCCATCAGCAAGGGGTGGGGTGTGCATCGTGCTGGAAAATGGGCCGAGCGCACGTACGCCCCATCAACGTACCCTGCATTTCCGCTTGGGAGTCATGGGCACGTTGTCAGTCGTCCTGTTGCGCAGTGGATTGCAGACAATCAACACGGGTTGATAAACTACCAAGGCGAAGACGTGTCAATTGGCATATGGCTTGACGGGTCTCCGTTGAAATCTAAAATAAAATGGGTCGCAAGCAAGCACACCGCAAACCATGGAAATTGTTTCGACCCTTCCTTGTGGATGATCGGCCACGATATTTCGGCGGCCAAGATGCGGAAATGTTTTGGTGCAGCAGTTAAATCTGTCCAACAGCAAGCGAACGTTAACATCGTTCGCGCAGCGCCTTTCAATCGTACTGCGTTAGAACGTGTTGAAGTAAACCCTCAATCGCTACGTTTAAAGCACCGATTTGACATCGTTGTCAAGGCAGTCTACGCTGCATTTGCAGTATTGGAAGGCCCTGTACCACGCTTTGTCACTGCCATGTACGACCGGCATCTTAAGGTGTGGAATAACTTCCAAGAGCAATGCGTGTTCAAAGGTGACGACGATTGGTTTGATTCGCAAAAGCCGTGCGTTAAAAAAAACACGGCCGCTGATTTCCGCCGTTCGTTTTACGCGACGATCCGGAGCATTCGCTCCAACGGGATGGACCCCAGCATCAGTTTGGTTCCAGTGACCAAAACGGGATTCCCGTTGAACGGCGCGCATCGCATCGCAGCAGCGCTTGCGTTGGGTAAATCGTCCATGCCAATCCAACGGGCTAAACAGCAGCATACCTTTGAATGGGACTACACCTTTTTTCGGCGGCAAGGTATGGAATCCAAGTACACTGACTTTGCAATGCTCGAGTGGACGCTTCGATTCCCGACTACAACGGTCGTGGTGTGGCCACGCGCGACCGCAATGTCTTCTAAGATGGCGACCACACGAACGCTCGTTTCAGATGAGATTGGGGAGATTCTGTACGAAAAGACGCTGTTGGTCTCAATGAAGGGCCTGGAGACGCTAGTGTTCCACGCATACGGAGAGCAAACGTGGTTGTCCAAAAAGGTAAACGACTTGGTTGGTGCAGAAACGGTGTTGCACATTTGCGTGTTGTTCGTGAACACGCCAAACTTCTCATTACAACGCGCCAAGGTGGCCAAGGAACGCATTAGGGCGCACTACGGCATCGACAAATCATCGATTCACGTGTCCGATGGTCCTCAAGAGGCGGCGCTGATCGCTGAGATGGTCCTGAATCTCAACTCGGTGATGTACTTGAATAAACATGAAGGTTCGGGGTGTTCCATCGTGTCCAATGAAATTGCTACACGGCTAAATTTGGAACCACTGATGCCATCGTTGTATTCGCTTCCACTGACGATCATGATCGATTCGGGGGCGGTCATGTCGTTTTTTGGGTTGCGTCCACGGACCGATGTCGACGTTTTGTTTTGGGGTGAAGCGATCCACCAAGTGCTTGGACTGCGAAATAGGATGTCGGTTGAGCCACACACGTTTACAACTACGAATCGTGGATCAGGGAAATGGAAGTGGGGAAAGCGAAACTGGGGTAACGAACATCTGGAAGGGTTGTCCGTGGCTGAATTATTTTACAACCCCAGCAATTATGGCTATTGTCACGGATTAAAGTTCGTGTCGCTCTCCCAGTTGGTTCGGTACAAAACGAATCGTGGGGAACGGGGCAAGGATGATCGAGATGTAGCGCTCATCGTGAACTTTATGTCTCATGTAGTACAACCCTCACCAATCACGCGGCGTGCACTGCTTCAACTCACGGAACGCAACAACGTTTGGGTTTGTCCCACGGCATGGTATACAACGTTGGCGAATGCACTATTTGATCGGACGGTTTTGATCTTACACCCAACTTCACGTCCATCAAAGTTTGACATATTTGTGCACGGTGTTGGCGAACCCCCATGCTCAAATTTTTTTGGAACGACCCTTATTGTGAACGGGGAATCGGCCAATACTTTACCCATCTCACATCATCGCCAAACGTACTTTATTGGACCGTACCCTGAGTCTCCACGATCAATGCCGGTTTATAACGTCGCGCGCTGGTATACGTTTTTACGCGGGATATATCCTAACTACTTTGATGCACTGAGCATGCCGCGTCGATTACCCAACAGTGGTATCCACTTCATGATCTACCTTGCAAGAAACTGCGTCCCCTTTCGAGACGAAGCGTACCTGCGTATCAACAAACTTGCGAATGAGGCGGTGCATTTGGGTGGGGCGTGTCCAAAAAAAAAGACGGTTGCTCGAGTTGTTGTGCCCCCAAGGTCAAAGAGACACGAAAATCCAAGACTGTTTAGCAAATACCGATTCATCTTGTGCATGGAAAACGCCAAACGCCCGGGATACGTCACGGAAAAACTCTTGTCTGCTCTGATTTCAGGAGCGATCCCGGTCTATTACGGCTCAACCGACGTCTTCAAATTGTTCAACAAAAATGCCTTCATCTACTACGACATTCACAACCCACAACCAGCACTCGACCGCATTCGGTACCTTGAGATGAACCTTACCGCCTACGCCGAGGTCGTGGCCCGGCCGATTCTGGCTAACGGAGAACAAACCCTGGAAGAGTACTTTTCGCTGAGCGATGACGTCGGCGGGGGCAAGTTAAAGCAACGGATTCGGGATATGGTGGTTGGGTCAGGCGCACCCGAAAGCCATACCAAACTCCAATACGGTGAGGCCAAGAGCATTTCAATATGCGGTAATAGAACCCTGCAGCCCACCGTCGTCCATTTCCTCGCATTTCAAAAAGGCGGCACAACATCTTTGAACACGATGCTGCCCAAACCGAAAACAAAGCGTTTTCCGTATCGTAATAGTGCAACTCCGAACCCTGACGTGCCTTTTTACCTGAACGAGGTTGGATGGGGGGCTTCATATGCCCGCACATCAAACCAGAACTTGGTCACTCGGGTAGCATGGATCATGCGAGACCCAATACAACGTGCATGGAGTGAATGGCGCTACCGCAGTGACGGCATACACGAACCAACATCATTCGCCAAGGCTTTGCCCACGGACGATTGGCAAACTTATACCGCCCGTCACGCAGAACATCACACAAGGCATGTGGGGCCTGCTGCTGTGGCGTGCTATTGCTCAAAAAATACAAATGGGGGCTGTTGCCAGACGACCGTATACGGAAAGGCACTGTTTGATTGCCTCTTTGATCGGACGAACGTGCACCTGGACGCTAACGCCAACGCTACACTTGGTGCCTTGAGCACCTTTGCCGGCGTGGGTACGCTTGAACGAATCGACGAGGCAATGGTACTCTTCTGGAGAGCAGGCCTGCTTTCAGGCATTGTAAACCAGCCCTGCGCACTTGGGCATTCCAACCAGCGGAAGGGGGAAAAGTCCGCCCCCGAATACGCCGTGGCATGGATAAAACAGCATAACCCCCGCGACCTCGCGATATATGCGGCAACGGAGATAGAGTTTGAGCGACGCCTGAGGGGCGCCGAACAAGACCCAGTGTTGCTGCATTGGCTTGTGCGTGCTCGCGAAGGCAAACTTAACCGATGCCCTGGAGCGTAAAGATAACGCATACATCACCCGGAGATTTTTTGTTTGTAAAAAAGGTGCACATTCAGGTTCTTGGGGCGTGTAGCCAGATTTGTTTATTGTAAATGTGCACATGCCACGCCTGCTTTGTACCTTTCTTTGTCTACTCGGCCGCGCGCTGCTCCGCGCCCGCCGCCGTCAACGCCCCGCCCACGTACACCGGCAGCTTCTCGCCGTAGTATGCCTGGGCTCGCTGGAGCACCTTTTCTTGGTAGTGAAACTTAAGGTACCTGTCGGTGTGCAGCTCCTTGTTGGCCGCCGCGATTGTGCGGATCCGCAGCGCCTCGGACTCGGCCTCGATCTTCCGTTCGAGCGCCTTGGATTCCGACGCAATCTTGCGCTCCGTGGCCTCGGTCTCGGCCTTGGCGATCCGCAGCTTGCCGGCGTACTCCTCCGTGAGCAGCTTCTCCATCTGCTTGGCCTCGACCATCATCTTTGCCGTCTGCGACTCCTTGAGCTTGCGCGCCTGCGTGTCGACCTCCGCCTGCAACGCGGTCCGCTCCGCGGCCTTGCGGTCGTAGTTGGCCTGGATCTCCGCCGGGAACGCTGGCTTGTGCACCACCACGTCCGTAATCGCCAGGCCCGTCCGCCGTCCCGCCTGGTGCGCCTCCAGCCCGGTCTGGAGCGCGTCGTTCATGCCCGAGAACGAGGTCCGGATCTCTTCGAGCGTCATGTCGTTGCACATCTCCAGCACGCGCTGCGTTACCTGTGCCGTGATGAGCAGCTCATCGTAGTCAAAGCCGTACTCGCGCACAACCGGCACCACGCGGTCGGCCGGAAGTTGGTTGTACACCAAGATTGCGGGGAACACAATCGCAATGCCTTCCTGCGTGCTGCACTCGATGGGCGGAATCGCATCGACCTGCGGCTTGACGTCGACGTCAACAATCGAGAAAACGGTCCCAAACCGAAGGTAAGGCCCGCCAGCGGGCAGCGGCTCGGGCGCGACCGCACCAAAGGTAGAGCGCACGCCGACAAAGCCCGTGGTCACGTACGACGTCTGCAGCCGTGCAAACACGCCGGCCGCAACGACGGCGGCGAGCAATGCACCAAGCAATTCGGAAAAGTTCATGTTCGTGTTCAAGATCGATCCAGAATGAATTGTGTCCCCCCAAAAAACGAGGTCGATGCCCATTTTCAAGTTTTTTTTTTTTTTTTTTTTTTTTACCAAAAATGTCCAATGGACACTTTCCAGTTTTAAAAACGTGCGCTCAAAAAAATTAAAAAAAAAAAAAATCCCGGGCGGCACAACCATGACACCCCCAACCAAGCGTGACCCCCCTGGCGACGCATTGACTGCTAAAAAAAAATCGTGCGGAAAGAAACCACGGGTTGACCGCACCAAACCCATCGAAATCTTTAAAGTCCACGCCAAACGCCATGGTGCAGGCCTCACGTCGACCCAATACGCTGCGGCGTGCACGGCAGCGGAAGGAACAATCATTGCATTTTTTGGCGACGATGGTATCAAGGCCGCGGGACCAGAGTACAAAGTACGATTAAAAGAGTTCAAGGACACAAACCCAGGCGAGTTCACGCTTGGCTGGCTTCCGGGGTTCCGGCGGGGGCGCACCAGCCGAAAGCACGCCGCGGACACCAAGCAACGAAACCGCAAGAAGCTAGCGGAGGCCGTCGCTAAAGTGTCGCAATTGGAAACCGAGCTTGCGGCAGTGACAGCGCTGGCACGGGCGCATGGCGCAACGCTGGCCGACATTACGCGGGTTACAGCGCCGCGCGCACAACGGGTCGTTATGGTAGACTAAAATAATTTTTTTTTTTGTTTTTTTTTTTTTTTTTTAAAATAAAAA
>ERZ807291.8743-NODE-8743-length-11188-cov-6.166352_pt1 | contig 11188 bp, 10 predicted proteins | sample MGYA00521257_ERZ807291 | MGnify/ENA primary metagenome ERZ807291 (study PRJEB31413, sample SAMN03169783) | marine metagenome | biome: Marine; feature: Water; material: Subsurface seawater | place: North Sea | collected 2011-04-28 | depth 1 m m ...
TAAAGGGTAAAAAAAAAGTTAACGAATTTCGAGATGGGCTTAAAATTTTATTTTACATGCTAAAAAAATTTTTTTCTTAGGTTTTGTTTAATTAAATAATTATAAATTACAATATAAACTAAAATATTAATCAATATGATCAAAGTTAAATATTTTGTTGAATTAAAATAATTCATTCCAATTATTAGAGATATAAAGTTGACACTATTAATTATAAATCCAGTTAAATTATTTGGAGACTTAAAATTTTTTCTTTTTAAAAAAGAATAGATACAATGATGTAAATGATAATTGTCAGCAGATGAAATGCTTTTTTTTTGATAAAATTTTCTCAATATTGAAAACAAATTCTCAAAACATGGATACCATAAAATTAGTACGGCAAAATAGGGTGAGACAAAATTATTATTATTTATGAATTCAATTGTATAAAAAGCAGAAAAAAAACTTAATAAATACGACCCTGAGTCCCCTAATTGTGTCTTATTTAAAAAATTTAATAAATATAGGGTGCTTAAAAATAAAATTATATTTAAGTTAAAATTTAAATCTAATTTTAAACCAAATTTTTTAGATAAATAATAAATTATTGAATAAACAATAATATAGTAGCCAATTGCATTTAAATTGTTTCCATCAATAAAGTTGGTTCCATTTACTAAAACTATAAAACAAAAAATAGTAAAAAATATTGAAATTATCTTATAATTATCTATTAAATAGTTAATAGCATCAATTCTTACATCAAAAATAAAAGTTTCAGTATTTTCTATAAATAAAAATGTAATAATAATTTGTAAAAATAATCTAAATTTTGGAGAAAAATTTTTTAATCTATCTGCACTTAAGCCAATTAAATAAATCAAAAATAAATATAAAAAAATTATGAAATTTTTATCACTATAAAAAAATAATAGAAAAAATAATAAATATAGCCCACCAGTAGTAGGGATATTATCATTTATAAATAATTTATGCTTTGAATGTTCAATTCGGTCTAAAAAATAATTTTTTTTTAAAAGCAATTCATTGGATAAAAGCAATAATATCAAAAATAAAACAAAAGTATAACTCATAAATATTTTTTTAAAAAATAATTTGTTGATAGAACTAGCACATAAAATAAAGATTTAACAAAACCAAATTTTTCTTTTTTATAATAAATATCAAATGCATCAAAGATTTTTTGATAATAATTTGATGATAATGAGCCTTGGGTTTTTCTCCATAATACAAGGTATTTATCTAGTCCATAAATAGAAATTTTTTTTGAAATTTTAAGCCAAGATACATAATCTTCTTTTGTTATATTTGAAGAAAACTTATTTCTTAAAAATAATTTTTTTTCAACAATAACTGTGGAAAGACCAATGTCACAAGAATTAATTAGATTTGAATATGTTTGAACATGCTTTGCTTTTCGTTTTCCAATAATTTTTCCAATATCATTAATTATTAAGTATGAGGTATGTGATATTTTCAAATTGAATTTTTTCATAAATTTTGTTTGAAGTTTCAATTTATTTTGCTTCCAGATATCATCTGAGTCAATAAATGCTAAATATTTTCCCTTTGCCATTTTGGCACCTTTGTTTCTTGATAAACCAGCACCAATATTACGCTTATTAATAAATAGTTTTATTTTTTTTTTATTCGCTATTAACTTTTTTAAAACGAATAATTCTTTTTTTTCTGGATCATCGTAAACTATTATTATTTCATAATTTTGATAAGATTGGTTAAGTATTGATTTTAATGTTTTTTTAAAAAATATAAAATTTCTGAAATATGGAATAATAATAGATATTTTATTCATCTTTGTATTGATATTATTTTTTCCATAATCTTTTTAAATGTTCAGAAAATAAAATATTTTTATTTTTATATGTTAGAATGTAATCATCACTATTTATAAAATCATTTATTGATTTAGTTATATTTTTTTGTTTTTTTAGATTCCAATTTATAAGCCAATATTGATACGTCTTGGAATCTTTGTGAATCTTTTTAAAATTACCCACATAATTAATTAATTTACTAAAATCTTCAAATAACCAATTATTAGAATAAAAAATATTTTTAAAAAAATAATATTCTAATATTTCTTTTTTATTTATTTTAATATTAATTTTATCTAATGAATTTAGGATTTTTTTTAAATTTGTAATATTGTTTGGATGGAGATTAAATTTATAATCAATATGGGGGTTGTTTATTGATGCGTTAACTACAGGGATATTAAAATAAGGATATTCACCACCAATAGATCCATGACATGTAATAACTACATTAATTCCCTCATGAATTAATTGTTTGTGTGAAATTTCAGGTTGTATGTAATTTAAAAACGGATATTTTCTTTGAAACTCTTTAACATATTCAATCGTCCTATCAAAATAATCAACAAAGTTTGGATGGCATTTTATATAACAATCATATTTTTCCTTATTTAGATTAATTAAAACAAAATTTAACCATTCATAATAATCTGGTAACAAATGGTTTCCAAGGGTGTGTGGTGCGTCAGAAAAAGCATGTGGAGCTATTAAAACTTTTATTTTTTTACTATCTTTTAAAATTTTTTTTGCTGAATTCTTGCCATAAGCTGTTTTTGTAAGATAGCTCATATCAACTCCAATTTTTCCATTAAAACGAGAATCTAATCTTTTGGCAGCTATACTTAGTCCAACTCTTAATTCTTTTTTATTGATCTTTTTTTTTGTTTTATTAAAGAAAAGGAATTCTTTATCAGATTCTTTGTTTTTTTTACTCAATCTATAAAGTTTTTCTGCATTACAAACTAAACATATTGAATTGTAGTAAATTCCTATTCTCGAGGGGATTGAAGACATGTATACCGAGTGTGATGACAAAACACCTAAGACTTTTTTTGTTTTAAAAAATTTTTCCCAAATTAAAAAATATTGAATTGCAGCATGAAGATATTCCTCAAAACTATTAGATTTTATTTCTATTGTTGGTTGATTATATTCTTTTAAATAGCTATCATAAATTAAATCACCAATTGGTATCTTGTTAATTTTTATTTTTAACACATCTCGTTTAAATTTTAATTCTCCTAATATTTTTTTAAGAATAATTTTTGAATTATTCTCTAATGTTTTATCATAATCTATGCTTAAGAAATCATTTATACCAAATGATTTATATATACCAAAGGTTCTGAGATTAAAAAATTTTCCCAGTATAAATTTTGATTTTTCATAAAAATTTTTTTTTTTTAAAAATTTTTTAAAACTATTTTCAGAATATGCTATTTTTTTAAAAGTATAATTATTTTCAAGAGCTAGTAAACAGTTAGATATTGCAATATGAGTGATTGGCCAACCATTAAACTCGGTTAATACAATATTTTCTTCAGAATTACTTTTTTTAAAGATATTTTTATTATGTCTTATAAAGTTGTGCACATACTTATTTCTAAAAGTGCTTAATTTTATCATTTATTTTTCATTAACCAGCTTGTTAATTGTTTCAATAACATAATTTTGATCTATTGAGGTTAATCCATAATACATAGGAAGAGATAATGTGGAATTATAATAGTCTATGCTATTAGGAAACATTTTTTTATATTTTTTAATATTTTTTTTTTTAAAAAAAAATGGTTGTAAAAAAATTGGTATATAATGTACTTGACATTTAATTCTTTTTTTTAACAACCTTTTATAAAGTTTGTCTCTATTTAATTTTATTTTTAACTTATCTAAATAAATTGGAAATAAATGATATGAACTTTCTATATCTTTGCTACTTGCTATTAATGTTATTTTATTATCTAATTTTTTTATATAATTTTGAGCAATTTTTTTTCTACACCGAAGATTTGTTTTTATTCTTTTTAATTGTGACAAACCTAATGAAGCCTCAATATCACTCATCCTATAATTAAATCCCAATAATTGTTGTTCATAATACCAATTCATTTTATTTTTTTTTTTAAATTCTCTATAATTTCTAACAATCCCATGTGTTCTTAATTTCATCATTTTATCATATAAAACTAAATTATTTGTAGTCGCTATTCCTCCTTCCCCTGTGGTAATTATTTTAACTGGGTGAAAACTAAAAACTGTGATGTCACTATATTTACAATTGCCAACTGTATTATTTTTAAATCTTGCCCCAAATGAATGTGATGAATCTTGGATTATAAATATTTTGTTTTGTCTAGCTACTTTATATATTTTATCTAAATCACAAGGAAAACCTGCATAATCAACTAATATTAATATTTTAGGTAGTTTCTTTTTTTTTTTTGCTTCTAATAATTTTTTATTGAAATTATCAAATGTGATATTAAATTTTTTAATATCAATATCAATATAATCTACTTTAGCACCACAATATACTGCACAATTTGCAGATGCCACAAATGAGATTGGATTTGTCCATACAATATCATCTTTTTTGAGTCCCAAAGCCAAACAAGCTAAATGTAAAGCACTTGTTGCACTATTGCAAGCAACTGCAAATTTACTTTTACAAAACTCACTTATTTTTTTTTCAAATTTTTCAACTTTAGGACCTTGCGTTAAGAAATTAGATCTTAGAACACTACTCACACTATCAATGTCACTCTTAAAGATATTTTGTTTTGAATAGTTAATTATTTTTTTTGGTAGCTGCATATTCTTTCAATATAATCTTTAATTGGGCTATATTTAAAAATATTCTATTTGTATCAGATGAGTAATAAAAATTTTTAGCCACTTTTTTTGATGAGAATTTTTTTAAAAAATAATTTCTTAGTTTTTTTTCATCATTTAAAATAAAATAAAATTTTTTGGTTTCTATAGTATTTAAATTATCGCTTTTAGAAATCATTTCTTCATGTACTTTCTCTCCATTTCTTATACCAATTTTTTTTATAATATTTTTTTCTTTAATCGCTTTAATTAGATCTATTACTCTAAATGAAGGAATTTTAGGTATCAAAATTTCTCCTCCATAAAAATTTTTTATTCCCCACATTACTGTATCAACACCTTCGTCAACACTTATATGAAATCTAGTCATATCTTCATGAGTAAGAGTAAATATTCCATTTTTAGCTTGGTCTAAAAATAATGGAGCAACTGAACCTCTACTACCAAAGACATTTCCATATCTAACTACACTATATTTAGTCTCCAGTTTACCAGATAACTTATTTGCGGCTATGAACAATTTATCTGAACATAATTTTGTAGCACCATATAGGTTTATTGGAGAGCATGCTTTATCGGTAGATAATGCAATTACTTTTTTAACTGAACTGCTATCTAAGCTTGCTTCAATTATATTTTGTGCTCCAATAACATTTGTTTTAATAAACTCTATTGGGTTATATTCTGCAGCAGGAACTTGCTTTAATGCAGCGGCATGGATAATACAATCTATGTCTCTCGTTGCTAATTTTAATCTGGATAAATCACGCACATCACCAATAAAATATCTCATAAATTTATATTTATTTTCAGGGAATTTTTTTGACATCTCATATTGCTTTAGTTCGTCCCTACTAAACACTACAAGTCTTTTGATTGGATAATTTGAGTTAATGATTTTTTTTACAAAATTTTGTCCAAATGATCCTGTTCCACCAGTAACTAAGAAAGATTTTAACATTATTATATTTTAGAACCTATTTTTATGATTTTTTTATTCTTTAAAAAATAACTAACATCACAAATATCTTTTATACTACTTTTGTGAGAAACAGCAATAACTGTTAAATTTTCATTAAATAATTTTATTTTATTCAATATAAATTTTTCAGTATTCTCATCAAGATTACTGGTTGATTCATCCAAGATCAATACCTTGGGGTCATTATACAATGCTCTAGCAATACCTACTCTTTGTTTTTGACCTCCAGAAATTCTTTGTCCTTTCTCACCTAATGCGGCCTCATATCCATTGCTATCTTTAAAAAGAATTTCTAATTTACAAATTTTAATTACATCTATTAATTTTTCTTCATCAATGTTTTCTTTTAATAGTGTAATATTAAACCTTAATGTTTCATCTAATATAAAGACATCTTGAGGAACATAGCCAATCTTTTGGTTCCACTCTTTCACATTTTTAAATATAGATTTTCCATTTATTAATACATCTCCACTTGATGGTTTAATCAAGCCAGAAATTATTTTAATTAACGTAGATTTACCTGACCCACTTTCTCCAAATAAACCATTAATCTTATTCTTCATAACTTCAAAATTAATGTTTTCTAAGAGTGTTTCGTTATTTTTATAAGAATGTTTAATATTTGAAATCTCAATCTTATCTATAATTTTCAAAACATCATTATTCTTTGAGATATCCTCCTTTAATAAATTCCTTACAAGCTCTAATTCATCAAGTAATGGTTTTGAAAATCTAATTCTATTAAAATTAATGATTATCTTATTTAAACTTGGTGATAATCTTAAAAATGCATAAATGAACATTGCTAAAGTTGGTAAAAAATTTGAAATATTAATTTCACTTTGACTAATGTAAATTATAAAAATACATCCTATTAAAATTATAAGACATTCAAAAAATATTTTCGGTAAAATACTTATAGAAGCATTTTTGATCTGAATATCAGCCAACTCTCTTGTGTGTATTTTAAATCCATCTAAGAAATTTTTTTGTTTGCCAAAAGATTTAATTTCAACAATTCCTCCAAATGTTTGTTGAATTTGTTTTAGCTTCTCAGTCCAATGATATTTATTTTTATTTGCTAAAATTGTTATTCTTTTTTTATTAATTTGATAAATAATAACTGTTGAAGGAATAACAATCACCATTGCAATAATGGTAATAGTAGCAGATGTTATAATCAGAACCATACTAATGCCTGCTATTAAAATAACTTCTGATAAAAAAATTAAAATAGATTGCAGATAAAAAGAGGAAAATGATGATGCAACTTCAGTTATATTTCTTATAATAACTGATGTATTTTGTTGTAGTAAAAAATTAAGAGGTTGACTTAAATACTTTTCATAAAGTTCATTTGAAAGCTCTCTTTCATAATTATTTAAAAGTTTTGCTTTATAAATTGATAATATATAAACAAAAAAATTTTTAATAAAAAATATTATTAATAATAAAATTGAAAAAAATAATACTAATTGATTTTGTTCCATTAAAATTAGAAACTCAAAATCTAAATTTTGAGAAATTGATTTAACTTTATTAACATCAAGCATAGCAGTAATCACTGGGATCACCATACCTATGCTTAGCATTTCTAAAAAAACACTCAAATTTAAACAAAGAAAAAATTTATAAAAATTTTTTCTTTGTTTTTTATTTAGCAGCTTAAAAAATTTATTAAACATGATTTCATTTAATATGTAATTAATATAATTTTAACTTTTTAATAATTTTTATTATATCAAGTTTTATTATTTAGATTTATTTATCATTTTATATAGACATAAAGCAATTATTCACTATATTTATCAAGAATTAATCATAGATTAATTTCTTATGTCTATTCAATTTTGTAAAAAATGTATCTACCCATCTACTAAACCTGAATTACAGTTTAATTCTCAAGGTATTTGTCAAGGCTGTATTTCTTATGAAAATCGAAAAACTATAGATTGGCAACTAAGAGAGAGTCAGTTTAAAGAGATGTTAAAAAAAGCTAAAAAAAAAAATGTTGAATACGATTGTGTAATTCCAGTTAGTGGTGGCAAAGATAGTATATTTCAAGTAATCAAAGTTTTAGAGTGTGGTTACAATCCCTTGTGTGTAACATCTACCACTGACATATTTACTTCTATTGGTAAAGAGAATATAGAAGTGCTTAAAAAACTTGGTGTTGATCATTTTCAAATTTCAACCGATCCAGTTTTAAGAAAAAAAATTAATAAATTCACACTCAAATCAGTTGGAGATATATCTTGGGCAGAGCACGTAACAATTTATACAATTCCGACAAGGATTGCATTAAACTTCAACATACCTTACGTAATTTGGGGAGAAAATCCGAATAATGATAGCGGTGGACCTTCATGGGATGAAAATAGTTCTAAGCTTACAGCTAGATGGCATAATGAGTTTGGAGGTCTTTTAGGGTTAAGAACTAGTGATTTAATTCAAGAATTTGATGAGCCTGAAAATAAATTCAATTTATATTGTTACCCTAGTGATGAAGAATTATTAAAAAAAAAAATTGAGGGAATTTTTTTAGGTTATTTTTTTCAGTGGGATGGAAATTCAAATTATGAAATTGCAAAAAAAAATGGTTTTTTAAACTATGAAAAAAAAGAACTGGAAGGATCATTAGTAAACTATGAAAATTTAGATAATGCACAAATGAGAGTTCATGATTATTTTAAATATCTAAAATATGGTTATGATCGTGTAACCGACTGGTGTTGTTGGCATATTAGAAGGGGAAGATTGTCTCGTAATGAGGCCTTAGAATTAAATAAAGAAAAAAGTGGAAAATACCCATCCAGCTATATGGGATACGACTTAAAAGAAATTTTAGCTGATATTGATTGTACCATAACAGAATTTAATCAAATCTGTGATGATTTTACTAATGTAGAGATTTTCAAATGTAATAATGAAAATAAACCAGTGAAAACTGAAGATGGAAGTTTAATACTTAATCATCCATATGAATAAGAAAATACTTATTGTTGATTATAAGACTGGCAATATTAATTCGATAGTCAGTGCCATATCTCACTTGGGATACGATCCAATGTTTTCTTCTGAATTAAAAGATCTCGATAAAGCAAAAAAAATAATCTTACCTGGACAAGGTTCTTATGATGTTTCAATGAACAACCTAAAAAAAACCAACCTTTATCCGAAATTATTAGAAAAAATAGAAAAAGAGAAAATTTTTGTACTTGGGATATGTGTTGGTATGCATATATTAAGTACTTTTGGACATGAAACATCTGGTACAAAAAAAATTGATGGTTTAAACTTAATAAAAGGTGATGTAATTAAGTTAGATAATCATCCAGAAAAAATTCCACATATCGGCTGGACCACTGTTGAAATAAAAGATAAAAGTGATCCAATTTTTAAAAAAATTGATAACAAAAAAGACTTTTATTTTATACATAGCTATAAATTTGCATGTAAATATAAAAACAACATTCTTGCAAATTCACATTATAATAATGAATTTAACTGCATAGTTAGAAACGATAACGTGTATGGATTTCAATTTCACCCTGAAAAAAGTTTAAAAAATGGACTTCTTATATTAAAAAACTTTCTAGAATTAAAATAATACGTGAATAAATTCAGATTAATTCCAAGCATCTTATATAAAAATAACACTGCAATAAGAGGTAAAAATTTTGAAAGCTGGAGGACAATTGGAAGCATAATGCAATTGGTAAGACTATATTCATTAAGACAGGTTGATGAATTAATTTTTTTAGATGTAGATGCATATCAAAATAAAAAATTGAATCTAAATTTAATAAAAGAGTTTACGGATCAGTGTTTTATGCCAATAATAGTTGGGGGAGGTATTAGAACTATTGATGATATTGATTCACTATTAAAAGTAGGAGCTGATCGTGTTTCTATAAATAGTTCCTTTTTTTTTAATGATAAAATTGTTAAAGATGGAATTAAATATTTTGGATCACAATGCATTATAATTTCTATAGATTATAAGATGATAAATAAAAAAAAGATTGTTTATGTAAAATCTGGAAAACATAATACAGGTATTGAACTCAAGAATTACTTAAAAAAAGTTGAACAATTGGGTGTATCTGAAATAATCTTAACATCCATAGATCACGATGGAGTTATGAATGGTTGTGATAACAAAACAATAAATAAAGTTAATAAAAATTTCAAATTTAAAGTTATAGGAGCTGGGGGAGTGGGCAAGCCAGAACATGTTTTAGAAACTATTAAAGAAACCAACATAAGCGCCATATCTTGTTCTAGTATATTTCAATTTACAAACACCACACCACAGGATGTAAAACAATACCTATTAAAAAATAAAATTAAGATTAGAGTTTAACCAGCTGCTTATATATACCTTGGGATAGCCACAACATAAGTTCAATTTTAAGTGATTTTATTTATTTTATTCTTTTTATACCATAAGAAAGTTTTGAATAATTTTTCATAAAAATTACTAAAATTTTTAATATTAGTTATTTTTTTAATTTTATAATTATCTCCATGAGTATTGATTACATCAGCCTTGTCTAAGGGTGCGTACTTTATAGTTAAAGGATATTTTTTGTTGAAATTTTTTACCAATTCTAATAATTTGATAGGATGATTAGAAGACACATTAAAAATTTCATGACCATTAATTTTTTTATTAACAAGTCTATTAATTATTTTAACAACATCACCAATATATGTAAAATCTCTGTAATGATTACCATTATTATTTATATAAATTGGCTTTTTTTCAATTTGGCTTTTAAACATTTTAAACATTAGCATATCTGGCCTACCCCACTCACCAAAAATAGTAAAAAAACGAAGTCCAATAAATGATATATCATTTATTTTACTATACAACTCAGCTGTATCCTCATTAAGTTTTTTGGTTGTGGCATAAATATTTTTTTTAGATAATTCATTTCTTTCATTCACGGGCAATCTTTTCGCATCTCCATATACAGAACTTGAGGATGAATAAATAATTTTTTTAATTTTATTTTGTTTAGCAAGAAATATTAAATTTAAAAAACCAAAAAAATTTGAACCTATATAAGTTTTAGGATTAACAAAAGAGTATCTAACACCAGCTTGTGCGGCACAATTAATTATTAAATCAATCTTTTTATTTTTGAAACTATTTAATAATTTTGTTTTATCTTTAATATCAATTCTTTTAAATTTAAAATTTTTAAACTCTTTGAGCTTATTCAGTCTGAAGTTTTTATATTTTACTGAGTAATATTTTTCGAAATTGTCAACTCCATAGATAATGTTGTTTTTTTTTAATAATCCAATAGCAATATTAAAACCAATAAATCCAGCAACACCTGTAATTAAATAATTTTTTTTATTCATTGAAATATAGTTTTTTTAAAATGTAATATATATTTTTTTTTGGGTATAATTTTATAATCTTTTTTAATTTAATTATATTTGCTTTTTTTGATTTTATCTCATTGGGTCGAAAAAAAATATTTTTTTTTACAAAATATTTTTTCCAATCTAAATT
>ERZ807291.8744-NODE-8744-length-11187-cov-5.463079_pt1 | contig 11187 bp, 6 predicted proteins | sample MGYA00521257_ERZ807291 | MGnify/ENA primary metagenome ERZ807291 (study PRJEB31413, sample SAMN03169783) | marine metagenome | biome: Marine; feature: Water; material: Subsurface seawater | place: North Sea | collected 2011-04-28 | depth 1 m m ...
CGCAGTTCAGCCTGGGAGTGCATATTATAATCCAGCTCCACCGGTAACTAGATCCTTCGATGTATCTACCAAGCAAAGACCTGAAATTATATTTCCAGCCAGTGCTGATCACGGGCAACTTCAAGATGTTATTTTTGGGCACCGACCTCTTGTTTTACAGGGAGTATATTCAACCAGTGGTGAACCTTTTGTTATAACCAGTTCTAATTCAACGATAGTTGAAGTCCATCAAGGCAATAGGATTATCCCTAAAAGCGAAGGTAGTATTGTACTGACTTTTAATGTTCCAGGGAATGATTTCTTTGTTGAGGCGGAAACTAAAGTTAAGATTATAAATGTGGTTAAACCAACCCGTGCAAATTGGAAAAGTTTCCGGAAAAGAGATGTTCGTTATGAAATTTTGCGTCAAAGATTTGCTAAAAGAATGATATCACAAGGATATGAATCCAGTTATGCATCGAAAATTTTCGATGAAGATTATAGCGATTCCGACGGTGATGGTTACAGGAATGACTTTGAGCGTGCATTAGGTCTAGATTCCTTAGGTGCAGATGATCCTGCTCACCTTCCAATGCAGTATGTTGGTGAATCAGACGATAAACAACGGATCTCATTTATTCGATACGAGAATTCCATTGAAACTACAGGCGAAAAATTTGTCTACATCGTTGAAGCTAGTGACAATTTAAGGACATGGTCTACCGTTGGTGTTTCTCAAGAGGCATTACAAGCATTAGGGGGCGGTATGGAGCGTGTGATATTTGTGACAAATCAACCGCTTGCTGAGGGCAATAGAAATTTCTTACGAGTGCGCATTGAAAAGCGCTAGTAGAATATTAATCTGCCAAATTATTATCATTAGATCATAAAAATGAGCTCGATTTTTACTTGGGTTGAGTTCTTATTGGTGATTGTTACTTATCTATAAACATTAACCTCAATTAATAATGAAATTATTCCCAACACTTCTTCTTTTAATTTTTTCCTTACCTTTGCTTGGTGGCGAGTACCCTGATATAAGCGTTAAAGATCTACAGTCAGCTATTTCAAAAGGAAAAGTAGCTGTGATTGATGTAAATGGTGCGAAATCTTATAGTCGTGGACATATACCGTCCGCAATCGACTTTTCTTCTCAAGGCAAGAAGTTGTCTTCTCTTTTACCTAAAGACAAGAATTCATTAGTCGTTTCTTATTGTGGAGGACCTGGTTGCAGTGCTTATAAGCGTGGAGCTGATGCAGCTGCCAAACTTGGTTACAAAAACATCAAGCATTTGTCAGCTGGTATATCAGGATGGAAGCGTTCAGGCGCCAAAGTCGCCAAAGAGTAGCCTATTTAATCAGAATTCAAAAAAGGCATCTCTTAGGGATGCCTTTTTTGTTTACGGTAATCTTTGTTAAACTGTGTTAAGAATAGATGTAAGCTAAGCCTATCAGGTTTACCTAAGTGAGAGTTTGCATTCCATATCGAAGAATCAGGTTTAAGAATATTTATTAATTTAGCATAAAATTCATCTTTAATCTGCTCTGGGAGCCATGATATCAATCTGTTATTGATCATGTATGAACATGGATATTTAAATAGTTTTGTTTTTAAATCAAATTGCCTAAGTATATCGGTTGATCCAGGAGCGATCGTCTGCTTTTGAAACTCCATGGCAAAGGGAGATGAACTTACTACTATTGGATTAGGTAACTTTGGTTCATTTTTAAAGGTAATATAGTCTAATAACTCATTCGTTAAATTTGTGTTTAATAATTTTTGATTATCAATACTTAGGCTGTTTGATTCGCGAACCTTGTATTGAATTTTGATACAGAGGTTTACCAAACCGATTTGATGTTCTAAAATAATGTGGGCAATTGGGTCACTGTGACGATTGAGATGTATTTTTGAGAAGTTCGTTGGGGGTAAATTTCTTTTTTCTGTGTTTCCATTTCGTATCAGACCGACTTTATTTGCCCAATTTATGCCGAATTTTTCTGCGTCATCAATAAACCATCCTCCAAACCGTAAATCATATGGTAGTGAATGACCTGGTTTTTCTCTATTTAGTACATCTAGAGTACCGCCACCGTCTATCGGAATGACGGACTCCAAAACTAACCCAGGGATGAATTCTGTTTTCTCGGACGCATGGCATCTCATGCAGCGATGAGAGCGATAAATCGGAGGGAATTTCTCGTCGTGATACTGAGGGAGCCTGAAAATATATGGTATTGCTCCTATTTCAGGATCAATACCAATAAGTTCAATTTGGCCATTGGGTACATAACCGAAATAAAGATCATCTGAGAAAAAAATTGCGCGAGGGGTTCTCGGACCAATTTTGCTTAATTGAAGGCTAGTGTTTGAAAAAACAAGTATTTGCGATTTGCGGGGTATTTTTAACTCATCTAAAAGATAACTCAACATAGACAGATTGTCAGAGAACCGTTTATTGCAGTAAGCTCCAGAATCGATGAGGACTCTTAGCTCGGAGAAAATATCTTTAGGAGTTTTTTTGAAATACCCATGAATGGGAGCCTCGAAGTCAATCCTTGAATGTAAGTGTATGCTGTTCAGAAATATAAATAGAAATAGTAAGCAAATTTTATTTAGTGTATTCACATTTTACCTTAATATTTAATCTTGTAGTTTTTAAATAATTTGATTTTGCAATTCAAGTAATCTTCTAGCAAGTTATATGTAGTTGTGATTGCCTTTCCATTGGATAATAAATTCTTTTTTTTGAGATTATATTTGTTTTTCTGTTTTTTTGCATTCCCATTATTAAATGGACAGCAATCTAGCGATTACCTTGGTTCGGTTTCTATCGTTATCAAGGGCGGCAGTTCATCCGCCCCTTATCATTCGATCATTTCTCCTGCCTTAAAAGGCAAGGCTGTATTTAGGGGCCAAGTTGAAAGTGTCGTGGATAATAACTTGTCTTTTTACACGGTCCCTGACCTTTTGGATCCTACCACACTATCTAAGCCTTTTAAGGAGGGGCTATTCACAAGCCAAAAAGCAAGAGTAAGAGCTGTATTAAGCGATAGTAATGCATCAATCGATAGAGTTGAAGTAGTAGACCCTGGTGCTGGGTACGCTAAGATTCCTAATGTTTTTATTCATTTCCCCTCATTAATTCAAGGTTCCTCTGGTGATGCTAAAAGTGCATTTGCAATCGCCTTAACTGCCAACAGCATGATTTCATCGGTTTCATTGACTGACTCTGGAATGGGTTATTCCTCAATTCCCAAAGTTGAGATTGAGGGCGGACCACATTTTTTAAGGGTGGTAGATCTAGACTCAAATCATACCGGTAGGTTTTATCGAATATCATCTAATTCAGCGAATCAATTGACTGTTGAAAATCTTTTCAATGAAGACCTGACAGCAGTTTTTCCGGCAGATTCTGAAGTGGAAATCTTCGAAGCATGGACTTTAGGCGAGTTGTTTGGGTATGAATCTACATCATTTAACGATATCGATTCAAGCACTGGGAACATCGAATATGATCATGTGTATTTGCTTTCTCCCTCTAATAGTCAAAATGGTACTGAGTCAGATTTCGAAGGCTTTTATCATGATGGAGGTTCTTGGAAAAGATTAAATTCTCCTAGCGTCGATGCTAACCATCAAGTGATTTCTCCAAATCAATCACTCGTTGTAGCTAGAAGATCATCTTCAGATTTAAATTTACTTCTCTCAGGTACTGCTTTGGCTAAAAGTACTTACATTAGTGTCCCCAACTTTAGCAAAAGGGTAATGCTCAGTAACCCCTACGGAGTTGACCTCATGTTATCTGATCTTATTGATACCACATTTATAACCGAGGATAATTCCACCTCCTTCATGTGGTTGGCAAATCCTGAGCAAGAGAAAGCAGATAATGTCAAGGTATTACATGATGGTGTATGGTCAACTTTCTGGCATGACGGTAAAAATAAATCCATCTCGGCAAAAGCAACAGCAACCTCTCGTGCAGGAAGTGGTGCTGGGGCATCTCTTATGCAAAGAGATATTTCTTTTTCGGAAGGATTAATAATCGCAATGACAAACCCTTCCTACGCAAGCGGAGACAATGTATTAGTGACCTCGCCTAACCACAGGTTAAGGGAAGGTTTTGTTGTTAAAATAATTCAAGCACGCGGTTACAAAACCAACGACCTAAAAGAGTTAGTTGATGATCTTGGAAATGTTGTAGATAACAATTCTTCTGCGCTGATCATCGAGTCTGGGGCTAACGGTTACTATACTGTAAAAGATGTCACAACAGATAGCTTTGTACTCGATGGGAAATCTGGTGATTGCAATTTTATTAATGATGGAAGTGCCATGTGGATTACGGGTACTAGTGGCAGTGGGTACGAGCATGATTGCTCAGTCTCGTTTATTGGGGGAGGTGGTAGTGGTGCATCAGGGATTGCGAGAGTCGACAGCAATACTGGGCAAGTGACATCTATATCTATAACCAGTGCAGGTTCTGGTTATATCGAGGAGCCTGATGTTGTAATTCATTCTGGTGGTTGGAGAAAACTGGGTGCAGGCAATTCTCCATTTAGTGATTTACTTATTCCCGCTGGCGGTGGCATCATGATTGTTCGAAATCATCCAAATGGACAACCGGTTCGTTTTCCTGTTCGTAACCCTTTTGATTAGTAGGAAAGTTACGATATTTGTTGTGCATCAACATCTAAAATATCGTGAAGCTCGGGGTCTAGAGGAAATTGTGCCCTTATCTCTTTGAGTTGTTTCAGGGCGGTAGATACTGAAGAAGTAAAATAGAAAAAATGATATCGATAGAATCCTTTTATTTTTTCCAAGGGTGCAGGAGCAGGCCCCTTAACGGTCAAGTCTTGAAGGTTTTGCTTTTCAAGTAATTTGGCCCATTCCGAGGTGTAGTATTCTACCTTTGCCTCGCTCCTTCCACGAAAAAGGTGACGAATTAAATGTCTGTATGGAGGGTAGTTGAATTCTTTTCTCATTTCCAATTCTTCTTCAAGAAAACCTTTGAGGTCGCACTTTCTTGCAAATTGGATACTAGGAGAATGCGGCGCATAGGTTTGGATGAAGACTTCGCCAGCACGATTTCCTCGCCCTGCTCTACCCGATACTTGCACAAGCATTTGAAATGCTCGTTCAGATGCACGAAAATCTTCCATCCGAAGAGGTAAATCCGCATCAACTACTCCGACAAGTGTGACTTTAGGAAAGTCTAAACCCTTTGCAATCATCTGCGTACCAACCAATACATCTATTTTTCCTTTTCTGAAGTCTGATAATGTTTCTCGAAATAAATTTTTTTTGGTCATGATATCCGCATCAACCCTTCTTATTTGTGCTCGTTTAGGAAGTAAGCTCGCAACTAAATCTTCAATCCTTTGAGTCCCATGGCCTTTTTTCTTTAAATCAAAAGATTTACATTCATTACAACTTTTAGGTGCAGGTTTTCGAAATCCGCAAAGGTGGCACCTTAGGTAACCATCGGTTCGATGGTAAGTTAATGCGATGCTGCAATCCTTGCATTGTTCAACGTGTCCACAATCAGGACATAGCATGGTGGTATTAAACCCCCTACGATTCAGAAAAAGAATACTTTGCTCGCGATTAGCAATGCGGTCACGCAAAGCTTCAACTAATTGCTGAGATAAAATAGGTAAGTTCTTAGTTTTATCAGCCTCCCTACGCATATCAACCAAATGCACAAGAGGGAGTTCTCGATTATCCACCCTTTTAGAAAGACGACTGAGACCGTACTTTCCCTTTTCAACATTATTTATAGATTCTAAGCTTGGAGTGGCAGAACCTAATACGCAAACCGCAGAGGTCATCTTGGCTCGGACAACCGCTACATCCCTAGCATGATACCTAGGTGTGTCCTCCTGCTTATAGGCACTTTCATGCTCTTCATCTACTATAATAAGACGTAGGTGTTGAAGAGGTGCAAAGATCGCCGAACGAGCACCAACGACAATTTTTGCCTCTTGATTAATTAAGCTCCTCCATGCATCAACTCTTTCACCTGCGGAAAGATGACTATGCCAAACGACGACTTTTTCCGAGTCGAAACGAGCTCTTAATCTTGAAACTGTTTGAGGCGCAAGGGCAACTTCAGGGACTAAAAATAGGACGCTGCCCTTCTGGTTTAATGCTTGTTGCATTGCTTCGAAGTACACTTCTGTTTTACCTGAACCAGTTACTCCAGAGAGTAATCGTGTTTTGAATTTATATGTATCTAAATCACGACAAATTTCTTCAACTGCAATATTCTGTTCATCAGTAAGTTTAATCGACTGATCGACTTGTTCTGCAGAATCTAAAAATTCATCTTCGTATGCAACTCTTTCAACAATTTCTTTCTTTTCAGAAATAACCCCTTTTTGCAGCAAGCTATTTATAGTTGCGGATGTGGTTTTAGTACTCTCGAGAACTTTGCTGATAAAAGTAGGTCTATTTTCCTTTTTTAAGAACGATACAACCCTTGTTTGAGCGGGTGCTTTCTTTAATCCGACTAGTAGTTCTTGATAATTGGCTGCAAGATAAATGAGTCTTCTAGATTTTGGTTTCATTCCTTCTCTTATTGACGCCGGAATCATGGCTTCAATACATGACTCAATTGAGCAGGAATAGTAGTTACTAATCCATGACGCTAACTTCATTAAATCAGCGGTAAGAACAGGTGCTTGCTGGATGATAGCTAAAATCTTTCGGATAAGTGTAGGTTCCTTGAACGATTTACCCTCGAAAGACCAAACAATTCCAATTACTTTCCTCTTTCCAAGTGGAATTTGTACTAATGAACCAACTTGGATTTTTTTAAACTGGTCTTCTTCTGTTGAGTAGGTAAGAGGTTGATCGAATCCGCCTAATGGCTGAACTTCGATTAATTTTTTTTCAGTTACTACCATTGACTAATTTTGGCGTAGATCATAACACAAAATCCTTGGACCTTTTGATGTCGACCTGTCAGTTTCATTTTGCATCACATAAAGCAAACCTTTACTGATTGCGGGTAAAGTCCAAGTGCCAGGTGCAAAAAATAATTGCTTATGATCAAGTAACGCTAATCCCTGCGGAGTCAGTTCAAGTAATGTAAGAGAACCGAGTTCAGATAGACCCATAAAATATTTTTGTGTATATAAAATCGAGCCTCTAAAAAGTTCCAAGTTGAGGTCTCTATTCATAAGTTTAGTTTCCCAGGACACTCGGTCTCTCCAGATGATTTCACCCGAATCAACATTTACACAAAAGAGTTCGGCCCCTCTTTGGTGTCTGCCTGCAATCCCGTATAAATAATCACCGACTACTATGGGTGTCATCCAATGGATGTTTAATTCTGGTTTGTGCCATTTAATTTGAGGTTTGAATTCAGCATCGAAACTTAACATTACCCCACCTTTTTCGTAGCACTCGCTAAGAAATATCATGTTGTTTTTTACAGGAATTGGAGGGACCGCATTTGCCGATTCATATGTTGATGAGCGCCAAGGGAAGCGGGCTAACTTTTTTCCATTTTTAGGATCGACTACAAGTAATCCACCTCGGGGAGGTCGACTCTCCCCTCCTGTGAAAATTAAACACACTTCTTTTTCGTTTATCTTGGTGTTAACAGGAGAGGAATAACTGGCACCCCATTCATCTTTAGTAATCCATTTGGTTGCCCCCGTGTTTAAATCAAAAGCGACTACACACTCTCCCTTCTTCCCTCCTGTATTAACGATTAAAGAGTTTCCACTAATAATCGGGTTCGAGCCTTTCCCGAAGAAATAGTCGGGAATTTCATACTCTTTTTTTAGGTCTCTCTTCCAAATTAATTTCCCCGTGATGAGGTCCAAGCATGTTAGCCATGCGGTAACTCCATGAGTATATACCAGATTTTTCCAAATAACTGGGCTTGACCTTGGACCGTTTGAATATCCGTATCGATCACGATAAATTGCGGGATATTGATAAGACCAAATTTTTTCACCCGAATAGGGTGACCTTGCTTCTATAATTTCATGATTATTTTGCAGATGAAATAGAATGAGATAATCTTCCGTTATTGCAGGTGAAGAATAGCCTTCTCCCTTTGAAAGCTCCCAAACTTTTGAAAAATTAATACCATTTGGTCCGATTGACAGGTTACTTTCATTCGTAGTAGCATCATCATATGGTCCGTTAAACCTTGGCCAGTCCTGCGTGCGTGCACCCTCAGATAATGCCCCCGGCACGGAGTGAATGATTAATCTTTGATCATTATCTGCATGCGATATGAAAAGCAGTCCAAAGAGGGGGAATAACATGAATGTTTTTTTGAATGGCAAAATCACGGATTTAAGATCATGATAAACTCGTTTTGAATCAACTAGAAAGCATCTGGCACTACGCAAGTGCTTTAAAATTTACCGCGAATATTCAATCTCGCACACGATTTAATCAAATTACAGTGGAATAAATATTTGTGAAAGAAGTAATTAAATCGATTCCGTCTGTTTTTCATCAAAGAAAAAAGCGAATCAATGCCTTTCGCTTTCTTCGTTTTGCTGCGGTGCTATGCTTCTTCGTATTCATTTACATGAATATCTACAGTCGCTTAATGTCAGCTGAGCGAGCGGAGCCAATTGGTTGGATAGAAGCGTTTTATTGGGTACTTACAACTATGTCCACCCTTGGGTATGGCGATATTACCTTTATTGGTAATGAGGGCCGTTTGTTTTCGATGGTGGTAATGTTCACTGGGGTCTTCTATCTCTTCATCGTGCTTCCATTTGTATTTATGGAATTTCTATACAAGCCCTTTATGGAATATCAAACAGGAGCCCGTGTTCCGCGCAAGTTTGAGGGCTCTGAGCAAAAACACTTAATTCTTACTCACTACGATACTGTAAGCCATGACTTGATGGATAAATTAACCCAGTTTGGCTATCCATTTATTTTAATCGTTGAGCATATGAAGGAAGCTCTTCGTCTGCATGATATGCAAATTCCGGTTATGTTAGGAAAACTCGACGAGGTTAAAACCTTTGAAGACGCTGGAATTGGTAATGCTGCAATGGTGGTAGCCACAGACGATGATATCCGTAATGTAAATATAGCTTTTAGAGCACGTGAAGCTGCCCCCAACTGCGTGATTGCTTCGACTTGCAACCGAGTTACTTCTGAAGAAATTCTATCATTGGCAGGAGCAAATCATGTTGTAAAGGTTTCGAAGCAAATGGGTTCGTTTTTGGCCCGGCGTATAAGCTGCACCGATCGAAGTACTCACTTGATTGGCTCTTTTGATGAAGTAAAGATTGCTGAGGCAACAATTCATGGTACCCCTCTTGTCGGTCAATGCTTGAAAGATACAAATCTGCGTGAGGATCTTGGTGTTAATGTGGTAGGTATGTGGGAGCGAGGTCACTTCCAATTGCCTGAACCTGATGCACTTCTTAATAACCATACGGTTTTACTTTTAGCGGGTATGGAATCTCATTTTGACGAGTATGATAAACATTTTGGAAAATACTCTCAAAACCATGCTCCTGTTATAATTATTGGAGCAGGTAGAGTCGGCCGAGAAGCGGCTAAAAGTCTTGAGGAAATGAAGGTAGCTTACCGTGTAATTGAGACCGATGAAGTGAAAGCTGCAAAAGTTAAAAATTCTATTGTGGGCGATGCATCTAACAAAGCAATTTTAGAAAGAGCTGGGATTGCAAATGCTCCTGCTGTTTTAATCACCAGTCACGATGATGAAACTAATATTTATCTTACTATTTATTGCCGTAAGCTTCGTCCGGATGCGCAGATAATTACCCGGGCTTTTCTCCACCGTAATGTTGAGCCTTTGCACCGTGCTGGGGCAGACTTTGTGATGTCTCAGGATCACATGGGGGCAAATACTATCTTTAATCTTCTTAATCGGGCAGAAATTCTCATGATTACGGAAGGACTCGATATCTTCAGTCAGAAAACGCCAAAATCTTTAATTGGTGAAAAGTTAAAAGATTCAAAGGTTCGTGAAAAAACCGGTTGTAGTATAGTGGCGATCAAAGGTGATGGCTCTACAGTTATAACCCCATCACCTGAGCATCAGTTTTCTGAAGATGGAGAAATTATCTTAATTGGTGACGAAAAAGCTGAAAAACAGTTTGAGTTGAAGTTCTGTTAGAACTAACCCTGTTTTTTAAATCTTCTTGAAGAAGAATAATTTTGTTCGCTGTGATATGTTCCGTGGCTTTGGTCATGGTATACTGGATACCGGATTTAGTGTTTTTATCTTACTTGCAGCGATTCGTTTTTGGGATGCACCTAGCATTTACAAAGGTGCCCTCTCTGGTGGAGGTTCACTGGGTTTAATATTAACACCATTTATTTTAAGTTATTTTTCTGGAAATAAGCTTTCTGAAACAAGAAAGTGTGCTGGTTTTACTTTTTGTGCTTCTATTTTCATTCTTTTGGCATCCTTTGCTACTTCTTTATTATTGTTTACACTTCTATTAGTTATTGCCCAAATTTGTCTATCACAAGTGCCCAGCTTGATGATTAGAGTGTATGCCGAAATTTATGATGATAAGGAAAGAGGTCGAAAGCTTGCCTTTAATTTAATTTTTAGCACATTGGGCGGTCTATTTTCATCTTATCTTTTTGGTTCTTATCTGGATACAAATGATGCAAATTTTCAAGTTATACTGTGGGGTATGACCGTCGCAGGAATACTCTCAGTATGCTCTCTTTTGAGTATGCAGGGACATTTGAAAATAAAGAACGAATATGACAAGCCGCCAACCTTAGTTTCAATTTTTAGGGCACCTCTTAATGACCGTTTGTTTCTACGAATTTTGATAGCTTGGATGATTTTGGGGTTTGGTGCGATCATGACATTTCCTTTACGGGTTGAATATCTTACACGAGAAGATCAATTAAATTTAACTAACCAGGAAATTGCTTTGGTAACAGTCATGGTTTTCTTTGGTGCAAAAATTTTAAGTATGCCAATTTGGGGAAAGCTATTTGATTTAATGCATTTCATGAAATTCAGAATCCTTCTTAATTCATTCATGGCACTAGCTATAATTATTTATTTTAATTCAAGTAGTTTGAGTGGAGTAATACTTGGTTCTGCATTAGCTGGAGCAGGCATGGGTGGAGCCAACTTAGCATGGACACTTTGGGTTACGAAATTGGCTCCCAAGGGGAAAGAGAAAGATTATATGAGTGCTCATATGGCACTAACCGGGTTA
>ERZ807291.8747-NODE-8747-length-11186-cov-6.906208_pt1 | contig 11186 bp, 11 predicted proteins | sample MGYA00521257_ERZ807291 | MGnify/ENA primary metagenome ERZ807291 (study PRJEB31413, sample SAMN03169783) | marine metagenome | biome: Marine; feature: Water; material: Subsurface seawater | place: North Sea | collected 2011-04-28 | depth 1 m m ...
TTGGAATTTTTTTATTTCTAAAAAAAAGACTAATTATTGAATTTAAGGTTTGATGATTATCTTCATAAAATGGAACACAATAGGTGTTTTTATTTTTTTCGAATAAAGACCTTATTTTAGATTTTTTTTCAAGAGAATTTGAATTCAATACTATGACTAAATCTTCGATATCTTTATCTATAATCTCCTCTAATATAGTTTTTATTTTATCTGTAGCCCTATTAATTATAATTAATTTTTCTTTTTCAAAAAAAGATCGTGATAAAATTTGATCAAAAAAGCTTTTTATATTGGCAAGAATTTCAGTTTCTTCAAACATATATGTATTTTTTAAAAATATTTTTTTAAAATTACTATTTATTATTTGATCTTTATGACCCTGATTTTCACCATAAAATAAAAAAAATTTATTTTTACTTAAGTTCAATTTTTCTATTTCATGTGGTTTGATGATCATTTATTAAAATTTAAAAAAATTAATATATTCTCTGTAATTTTATCTATTAAAATATCTTTTTTAATCTTGAGATTTTGAGTTAAGTCAAATTTATTTTTTCTATTTTTGTATATCGATTGAGAATAAAAACTTTTTTCTTTGATTATAAGGTCTTTTTTGATTGGATCAGATAACTTAACATTAACCTCAATTAATAATTTTCTTAAAACTACATTCCCCAAGCTGTCCCTAGTTAATACTTCCATTGTTTCTTTAGAATTAATGATTAAATTATAAGATACATTTTTTCCTTTAGTTGTATTTATTCTATTAATAATTTTTCTATTAATATTTTCATCCCCATTCTGAATTATTTCATTAATTGAAAAGTTCATTTCATTATTTGTTGTATACAATGGATGATATCCACATCCAGAAATAGCAATTAACAATGTTAAATAAAAAATTTTTTTTATATTCATTTTAAAATTATATTTATTAATTTATTTTTAATAAAAATTACCTTACTTATTTCTTTTTCTATAAAAAATTTATTGATATCAGTTTTATTTTTTATATCTTTTAAAAGCCCTATTTGGTCAAGCTGCTGCTCTGTTTCAATTAAACCTCTTTTTTTACCATTTATCTGTACAACAATAGTATATTTTTCTATGTTCAGGTATTTTTTATCAATTTTGGGCCATTCTAATTCCTTTTCTGAAATTAAGTTACCAATACATTCATTTGTAAAATGAGGAATTACTGGCGTCATTACCTTTAAAATCTTTAAATAGTTATCTATGAAATTATTACCCCAATCTTCTTTGGAGAGGGCTTTGTTAAGAAAATTATAAATTTCATGGAAATTAGCTATTAAAACATTGTATCTAAATTTTTCTAAATTTAAGTTAATCTGGCTAATAATCTGATTTGTAAACTCCTCTAATTCTTTGTTAAAAACAGTAAATCTTTTATTATTACTAATTATTTTGTTGTGGAGAAGCCAAAATTTTTGAACAAACTTGTAAGCTGCGGCTATACCACTATCTGACCACTGAACATCTTTTTCTGGAGGGCTATCTGAAAGTATAAATAATCTAGTAGCATCTGCCCCATACTCTTTAATTATCTTTTCTGGATCTATAGTATTTTTTTTAGACTTTGACATAGATTCAGAAGGACCAATAGTGACTTTCTCATTTTGATCTAATTTATTATAAAAGTTTTTTCCATCCTCTGAAAAAATTTCCTCAGGACTTAACCAATTATTTTTTTGATCTTTGTATGTTTCATGACAAACCATTCCTTGAGTAAATAGTCCTAAAAATGGTTCTGTAAAATTCAATTCTGCTTCTTTTTTATTTTTTAAAGCTCTAACAAAAAACCTTGAATATAAAAGATGCAATATTGCATGTTCCACTCCTCCAATATACTGATCTATTGGCATCCAATAATTTGCTTCTTCAATATCAAAACCTACTTTTGTATTTTTGGGTGAGCAAAATCTTAGAAAATACCAAGAGGAATCCACGAAAGTATCAAGAGTATCTGTTTCTAATGTACACTCTTCACCATTGATATTTATTTTTTTCCAGTTTTCTTGATGATCCAAAGGATTACCGTTTGTATTCAAGTTAATATTTTTTGGTAGTTTTATAGGTAGCTTTTCTTTTGGTATCTTTACTATTTCGTTGTTTTTATTATAGGCAACAGGTATCGGACAACCCCAATAACGCTGCCTAGATATTCCCCAATCCTTAAGTCTAAAGTTAATTTTTTTTTTACCTATGCCTTTTTTTTCTAATACTTTTATTGCTTCTGAAATAGATTCTTCTGGAGCGTTTAAACCATTTAAAAATTTAGAATTATACATTTCTCCAGGACCAGAATAGGCCTTGTCTGTAATTTCAAATTTATTGTCTTCATTGACTGGTTTGACTACCGTTTTAACATTGAGATTGTATTTTAAAGCAAAATCCAAATCTCTTTGATCATGAGCTGGGCAACCAAAAACTGCTCCAAAGCCATAATCCATTAGAACAAAGTTAGCGAAATAAACTGGCACTTCAATACTCTCATCAAAAGGATTTATTGCCGTTAGGTTAGTTTTAAAACCAATTTTATCTGCTTGAGCTATAGATTCCTCAGTTGTTCCAGTTTGTGAGCAATTCTTTTTAAATATAATAAACTTTTCATCTTTTTCAAAATATTTAGAAATTGGATGATCTATAGATAGAGCTAAAAAAGAAAATCCAAATAATGTGTCAGGTCTAGTGGTAAAGCACTTTACTTCTTTAATTTCAGAATTTCCTTTAATTTTAAATTCAACTTCGCAACCAACTGACTTACCAATCCAGTTTTTTTGCATTATTTTAACTTTATTTGGCCACTGATCTAAAGAATCTAAACCACCTAGTAATTCATCTGAAAAATCTGAAATTTTAAAAAACCATTGATTTAGTTTTTTTCTCTCAACAATGGCACCAGATCTCCAACCCCTACCATCGATAACTTGTTCATTAGCAAGTACAGTTTCATCAACAGGGTCCCAGTTGACATAACTTTCTTTTCTATAAACAAGTCCTTTGTCAAACAAATCCAAGAAAAATAATTGCTGATGCTTGTAGTATTCAGGTGAACAAGTGGAGATTTCTCTATCCCAATCAATAGATAGACCAAGCTTTTTCAGTTGATATTTCATAGAATTAATGTTTTTTTTAGTCCACTCATCAGGATCTAAATTATTTTGTTTGGCCGCATTCTCTGCGGGCATACCAAACGAATCCCAACCCATAGGGTGAAGAACGTTATAGCCTTGCATATCTTTGTATCTTGCTAAGACATCACCAATTGTATAATTTCTTACATGACCCATATGAATTCTTCCAGAGGGGTAGGGAAACATTTCCAAGCAATAAAATTTTTTTTTAGTATGATCGACTTTTGATTCAAAAGTTTTATTCTCAAGCCAATAATTTTGCCACTTATCTTCTATAATTTTAAAATTATACCTGCTCAATTTAATTAAAATTTTTGTATTGATTTATTATTTTATTCTATCGGTATTTACATCTTTTTTATATGATTTGTCTGCATCAACCCTATCTTTAATTTTCTTATCTTTAATTTCAGAAGCTCTTCTTAGTATTGCAGATTTAATTTCGGTGTTAAGCTTTGTTTTTTGTTCTATAATTTTGCATGAATAATTGGCATTACATGTCTTTTTATGAACCTTAACATTTAAACCATCTGCCCTAATTTCATTTGAAAGAAAAACTACAGTAATCTTATATGACTCCAGCGATGAGTCTTGGTTGGAATACCAATCACTAATTAATATACCACCACCGTAATCGGCGCTGACAAGGGGTGTAAAATCAAGAATTTCAATTGAAGCTCTCCACATTTCGTTTGATGATGCAAAATCAAACACACCTGAATTTTTTTTAGAATTTAGAAGTTGTATACCTTTACCCTCTGCTAAATTTTTTGCTCTTTTATCAGCATCATTAATAGGGTTAGTTTTAACATCTGTTTTTTTATAAATACCACAAGAGTTAAGAGAAAATAATAGTATTAAAAAAATAACTGTAAATTTGTTTATATTTCTGTTTAATTTCATCATAAGTTGTAATAATTAGCGTTGATAGCAACTTATAATATATTTTAAAGGAAAATTGATGTTTTTAAGATATCTCATGATATTATAGAATTTGCATAAAAAATTGTTGTATTATTGCAACAATAAACAAAAAAAACATCAAATAAATAAAGAAAAATCGATTAATTCATCATTTTTAGATAATTAAGGTCCATTCATTAATGAATAATAACAAACAAAAGGAAAAATATGAATAACTTAAAAAAAATTGGTTTATCAGCTTTAGCTGGTTCACTAGTTGCTTTCTCTGCTAACGCAGTTGAAATGAGTGTTTCAGGAACTGCTGAAATTACTTACACTACATTAAAAGGTGATGGTACTGCTGGTGTTACTACTGGTTCTCCTTGGGGATCAAACACTTCAATGGCATTTACAGGATCTGGAAATGTTGGTTGGGCTGATGTAACATTAAAAAGAACAATTAATGATAAATTAGGTTCAGCTTACCTTTCAGCTTGGCAAACAATGGACATGGGAGATTTAGGAACTATTTCTTTCGATGCTATTGGTGGTGGTCTAGATGGTGTAACAGCTTATGATGATAAACTTCCAACTGCTTATGAAGAAATTTGGAATGGTGTATCAGGATCAGGTATTGCTGGTGCTGCTTCAAACGATACAATTGGTTACTCTAACTCGTTTGGTCCAGTAAGTATTTCTTTAGCTACATCTAAAGCAGGAGGTGTTGCGGCATCTACTGATGGTGGTGTTGCAGCTGAGCCAGTTACAGGAACAATCAGTGATGCACACGTTACGTTAGATGCTTCAATGTTGCTAGATGGTTTAACGATCATGGCTGGAACATCTGAAACTGACTACACTAACGCTGGTGTTACATCTGATACAGCTAATGTAGGTCACATTCTTTACTCTACAGGTCCAGTATCAGTAGGTTACAGAATAGGTGAAGCTCAATCAGGTACTGCTAGTACAGCTGGTCAAAATATTGAAGCAATGTCAGTAGCTTTTGCTGTAAATGACGAAATTTCAATATCAGTTGGAACTCAAGACACTGAGTATGACACTCCATCAGGAGTAAACATTACTGAAGGTGTTGATGCAATAAGTGCTTCATACACAGTTGGTGCTGCTTCAATCAGAATGCACAATGCTTCGTCTTCTAATGACGGTGGTGTTACTGGTAAAGATGTAGATTACATGGAATTAAGTTTAGTATTAGCGTTCTAAATTTAATTTAAGTTAAAATTATTAAAACGGCCTCATTTTATGGGGCCGTTTTTTTTGTCTAAATTTTATCTAGAGAAGAGAAAAGATTAATTAAAAATTTCTCGTAGTTTTTATAAGAATTAATTGATGAACTGTAAATTTTATTTCTAGCCTGTGAAGAACTAACTGTCTTAATAGCTCTTTTATTTTTATGAAAGTCCATACAATTTTGTTCAAATTTTAAATCACAAAAATTCAGCATATCTTTTATTTGATTTTGTGGATTGGAAATAAGATTTTCATAATTTATATTGTAAATAAAATTAGGAATGTTTTTTTTCCAAAATTTCATTAAATCAGCATAAAGTTGATAAAAACTAGACAAATCATCCTCATCATAAGTCCAATCAAGGTTTTCATCAAAGATATTTTTATAAAGAGATAAGCAATTATCTTTAGGAGATCTTAAACAATGAATAATTTTTGAATTAGGAAATATTAACTTTATTAATCCTATCCACCTAAAATTGAGAGGAGCTTTATCAGTAATTATTCTTTCAGTATAATCATATTTATTTATTAAAGAAACATAATGATCCCCAATTGATTTTAATACATCAATTTTATTGAGTTCTTGAAGTTTATTTGCATTTAAGATGTTATTTTGAAAAAATTCATTGGTCATAATATTCTCTAAATAAGGTAATTCGCCTGCCCCATAGATATTTGAATGAGAAGATAAAATTTGCTCTATTAGAGAAGTACCCGACCTTGGCATACCAACAATAAATATTATATTTTTATTATATTCGTTTGTATTTATATTTTCAAAATCAATATTTCTAAAAAAATCTTTCAAGATTTTAAAAAATTGTTTATCTTTTTCTATCTTATACTTTGATATTTGTTTTTTAAGATTATTACCTCTTTTTAAATAATGAAAAGAATTGTCAAAATTTTTTAAATCTTCATAAGCCTTACCAAGACTAAAAAAAAGATCAATTTTTTCTAAGTTATTTAAATTAAGTTGATTTAGCTTATTTTCCATGATGTCAACGTGTGGGTCGCCATCCTTATATTTTATAAATCTGCTTAAAATTTTATCTGCGGCAGTTATTTCAGGTTTTATTTTTGACAGTGCTTGAAGGTGGAATTTTGCATCTTCAAAGCGTCCTAGTGCCTGATACACAAGTCCTAAATTATAATGAGCAATCGGAGTTTTATTATTTAAGTTAAGTGCCTTTTTATATAGCTCAACTGCTTCCTCATAATTATTTAATTCATATTTAAGACTGCCATAATTAACCAATGCATTTATGAAAGTAGGGTTTAAAATAATTGCTTTTTTATAATTTTCTTCTGCAGAAGAATAGTCTTTAAGATTTTTATAAACATTTCCAAGATTGTTTAAAGCAGAAGTATTCTTATTATCCATCTCTAAAATATTTTTAAATATTTCTTTTGCCGAACTTAAGTCACCTAAATTTTGAAAAGAAGAACCAATTAAATTAAGTAAAAATAAATTATTAGGAACCTTTTTAAGTAATAATTTGGTTTCCCTTATTACAAGAAGATATTGTTTTTCATTAAATTGTTCTAATAATTTTTCAGCTTTTTTTTTAAAAATATTTTCTAACATTTATTATTTTTTAATATTTTTAATATAAGAAATTGAAGCAAAGCTATAGTCTTTCATATTGTTGATCATCTTTAAATTGTCTTTATTTATACCACCTAATGCAACAATATTTCGATTAAACTTCTGTGATAATATATTAAACTTTACTATTCCTAAGAAATCTTTTTTTTTGGTAATTTTAAAAATTGGAGATATAAATAAATAGTCTACTTTTTGTTTTATTTTTTTATTTATTTCTTTAATATTGTGAGCAGATCCTAACAAAGTAAAATTTTTTGTTTTATACCTTGTGATAATTAAATCTTTATTAAAAGATGGTATATATGCACCATCTAACCTTAATTTTTTTGCGAGATGAATATTATTTGCTAAATAAAATTTTTTTCTTGTGGCTATACAAAATTTTTTTATAGATAAAATATTCTGTTCATTGTGTTTTTGATTATAATTTCTATAAATTATAGCAATATTTCTTGGTAAATTTTTGATATGATCTTTATCAAAATCATCAATGAAGTAAAAATTTAATTTATGCATGACAGTTTAGGCAATCTAATAAGAATAGAAAAAGAAATACAGCTAAAAGTTAATCAATCAAATTTAATTATAAAAAAACCCAAAATTATAGCAGTAACTAAAAACTTTTTGATGCCCAAGATATTGCCTTTAATCAATCATGGACATGTTGATTTTGGAGAAAATAGAGTTCAAGATGCAATTAGTAAATGGTCTGATTTAAAACACAAAACAAGTACAATTAAATTACACATGATTGGAAAATTGCAAACCAACAAAGTAAAATACGTCATACCATTATTTGATTATATTCATACATTGGATAACTTAAAATTGGCAGAAAAAATATCTGAAGAACAATCAAAGAAAAATAAGAGTTTAAAAATTTTTATTCAAGTCAATGTAGGAAGAGAGGCTCAAAAAAGTGGAATCTTACCTGAACAACTAGATACTTTTTATGAACAATGTAGCAATAATTTGGGCTTAAACATCATTGGATTAATGTGCCTGCCACCTAACGATAATAATCCAATAAGACATTTTCTTGAAATTTTTGAGTTATCAAAAAGATTAAAAATTAAAGATTTAAGCATGGGCATGTCCAATGATTATCTTGAAGCTGTTGAAACAAATTCTACTTTTTTAAGAATTGGTTCAAAAATATTTGGAGATAGAAGTTAACCTATCTTAATCTTAGTTTGTTTATTAATTAATTTTAACAAAATTTCAAAATCCTTTTTTTTTAAACCAATGCAACCTGCTGTCGGTTTATAATCAGTTGTTAAATGAATAAATATAGCACTCCCTCTATTTGGAATTTTTTTATTATTGTGATCAATTGAGATTACGTAATCATATTTACGATCTTTTCTATATAAATTTTCTTTAAGTTTTATATTATTTATTTTGATTTCTTCATTGTATTTTTTATTGTATGGATCATCACACCAAGCCATATTTTTTTTAATAATTTTTTTACTTAACTTGCATATTGGAATACCAACTTGATCTTTTCTGAAATACAATTTCTTTAAATTAAATATTCCTTTGGGAGTACTATAATCACCTTCTATTTTGTTGTAATTTAAGCCATTTTTACCAATACAACATTTTAACTTAAAGTCATCGATAATAAGAGTGTTTTTATTTTTTACATGAATTATCATAGATTAAATTTTATATGATTAAGCAAAATCTTTTTATTGTAAACTTAAATTCATTATATGAAATTCTATATGAGATTAAAGATAATTTATCCTTTAACGTAGAGAATTATTTAAGTGAGGATATTTTTCTAAAAAAACCTGATTTAGATTTGAAAAATTATTTAATCATTTGTAAACCAAACAGTAAATTATTATTAGATAAAAAAATAGATCCTAAAGTTTTTTTGGATTTGAATTTATTTCCAATACACCTTAAAAAGTTAATAGAATTAATCAATATCAGGTTAATAAAATTAAAATTTAATCACCAATCAAAAATTATTATTAAAGACTATGAATTAAATTTAAACTCAAAGTTTATCTCTAGAGGAAATGTGAGTTTAAAACTAACTGAAAAAGAAATTGAAATTATATTATATTTGAATGAAACAAAAACAAAACACGATGTTGCTGATTTACAGAAAAATATATGGGGTTATTCTGAAGATATAGAAACCCATACCGTTGAAACACATATTTATAGACTAAGGAAAAAAATAAGTGATAAATTTGGAAACGAAAATTTTATATTAAGTCGACAAAATGGATATTTTGTTGACTAAATAGTCTAGTCTAGCCTTGCTCCAATTCTTTGAATTATTTTTGAAGACATTTCGGTGCCTTTTTCAAGACTATTTTTTATTGAATGACTATTCATGTAGCCATGAAGGAAACCAGCTGCGAAGAGATCTCCAGCACCTGTCAAATCAACAATCTTTAAATCTTTTTTACTATTACACTCAATTATTTCATCCTTACTGATTGCAATACTTCCTTTTTCACCACGTGTAACAATTAAAAGCTTTCCTAATTCTTTTCCAAAAACAATAACTTCTTCAAAGTTTTTAGCATTAATTAATGATTTAATTTCTTGTTCATTAGCAAAAGTAACATCAAGTTTATTTTGAACTAAATCTAAAAAATTAGCTTTGTGTCTTTCAACACAAAATTGATCTGATAGAGACATCGCTTTACTATTAGAGAGTGACATTGCTTTATCAAAAGCAGACTTTGGTTCTCCTTCATCCCATAAATAACCTTCTAAAAATATCATTTTACTTTCTTTTATTGCTTTTTCATTAAGATCTTGTTCATTTATTTTTCCAGCAATCCCCAGAAATGTAACCATTGTTCTTTCTGAATCAGGTGTAATTAATATTAAACATGTACCAGTTGGAGTAACCTCTTCTTTTTTATTATAAAAGTATTGAACTTTTTCTTTAGTTAAGCCTTCTTCATATTTTTTGCCTAAATTATCATTATTAATTTTTCCAATAAAACCTACATCATTCCCTAATTGTGACAGACCAACCATTGAATTTGCAACAGATCCACCAGAAACTGTTTCTTCAATTTTTAAAGTTGATAGAAGTTTTTTAAACTCATTTTCATCAACAAGCTTCATGGTACTTTTTGTTAATTGATTATCTATTAGATATTGATCATTTATTTTACAAATAACATCAACAATTGCGTTTCCTATTCCTATAATTTTCATATTAAGCTTTTTTTACTTTTACTGGATATTTTCTATTAGGATAACAAGTAGTGCAAATTTTACAAGTCAAACCATAACACTCTCTAGCTTTGCAATATTCCCTTCCATAATAAATTATCTGTAAATGTAATTTACTCCAAGTTTTTTCTGGGAATAATCTTTTTAAATCCTTTTCAGTTTGAGTTACATTTTTACCATTTGTTAAGCCCCATCTTTGAGCTAATCTATGAATGTGTGTATCAACTGCAAATGCTGGTATACCAAAGCCTTGAGACATCACTACACTGGCTGTTTTATGGCCCACACCAGGTAATTTTTCAAGTTCTTCAAAGCTTTTAGGCACCTTGCCTTCGTGCTTTTCTAAAAGTTGCTTAGACATTAAGTAAACGCTTTTTGCTTTAACCCGAAAGAGGCCGATACTTTTAATCAACTTTTCAATTCTTTTTTTACCTAATTTTACAAAATGTTCAGGCTTATTATATTTTGGATATATATTTTTGGTTACATTATTAACATTCAGATCTGTGCACTGTGCTGATAAAAGAACAGAAGTTAAAAGAGTAAATTTATTAATATGATTTAGTGGAATGGGGGTTGTTGGATAAATTTTATTTAAAACTTTTAGTATTTTTTTAGCTTTGTCTTTTTCATTCATTATTTAAAGTTCAATAGATCTCTCATTGAGTAAAGCCCTGGTCTTTTATTAATCAACCATTTTGCAGCTGTTAAAGCTCCATCTGAGTAAAGTGCTCTATCGAAAGCCTCATGATTTAATTTTATTATTTCTTTTCCACTGTAAAATGTAACCTCATGTTCTCCAATAATTTCACCTTTTCTAATCGAATTAAAATTAATTTTTTTTCCATAAGGAAAATATTTTTTATTTAAAAATTTTTTACCCATTAAATTATAAAAGTTTTTATTTTTCCCATCTGCAATTCCTTTTCCCAGCATTAAAGCTGTTCCTGATGGGTAATCTTTTTTGTGTTTATGATGAACTTCAAATACCTTGCTTAAATATTCATCATTTAGTGATTTTGAGGCAATTTCAGTTAAATACATTA
>ERZ807291.8750-NODE-8750-length-11183-cov-62.079529_pt1 | contig 11183 bp, 15 predicted proteins | sample MGYA00521257_ERZ807291 | MGnify/ENA primary metagenome ERZ807291 (study PRJEB31413, sample SAMN03169783) | marine metagenome | biome: Marine; feature: Water; material: Subsurface seawater | place: North Sea | collected 2011-04-28 | depth 1 m m ...
ATTCTGTTTCAAAGGCAGCTCTTGAACATATAGTTAAGATATGGGCATTAGAAAATAAACATAATAACCTATCTATTTCTATAATTGACCCTGGGAAAACCGATACACCAATGAGAAAAATAGCAATGCCAGGTGAGGGATCAAAAAATTTAAACAAGCCAATTCATGTTGCAAAATTGATAATAAATGAGATATTTAGCGATAAAATTTATAAAGGTGAAGTCATAAAGGCTAATAGCAGTTAGTTTTTCAAAATTAATCTTCTAAAATAGCTGGTTCTAAATAAGAATAATAAAAATCAATCTTGTTATCAAATTTTCTAGATAATTCTTGAGCTTCTTTTTCACTTTCTGCACAAAAAATTGAACTTAGTCTATAATTTCCAAGTCTATAAAAAAGCCTTAAAATATCTACTTGTGAAGTTCCTACATACCAAGATTTCAATATCCAACCTATAAAAAATAACCATGGAGAAATCATAAAAAGAAAAAAATAAAATAACATAGTGATAGAAAATAATGTCCACAACCGATTTTGAATCATCCAAAGTGGTGGTGCTAGACTAGCAAGTATTGTTGGTGATGTATTAAGTAAAATTGCTATTGATTCAGGTTTTTTAAATAATTCATATTGATGATAAAGTACATCTGATTTAAAAAAATCATTTAGTTTAAAGTTATTGAGTTCAGGCACTTTATCATATTCGACTTGTTCACAAATCACTCCTAAAGAACCTTCAACAAACGTATTAAAGAAAACCCCTTCTCTGCATAAAGTGAGTACTTTTCTTTCCTTTATTTCTTTTAATTCCTTAGACAAATCTTCATAAGATTGATGAACTTCTTTTCCATCTAATGCAATTATTATATCGCCTTCTTTTAGCTTCATTAAAAAAGCATTCGATGAAGTTCTAATTGATTTTATTTGTAAAAAATTTTTTTGGTCAGTAGCTTGGTCAGAAAGATTTTCATCATCCATTTTTTTATCCATAAATTAATATTTATTAAGGATATTTAATCCTGCTTGTTTTATCTGCAATTTTTCCTAAAACACTATTATTCTGCTTTACAAGTTTTGAAATTTGTTGCGCCTGTATTGCTTGATTAGCAACTATTTGCTTATAAATAGCCTTATTACTTATTTGCTGAATTGCATTAGAAATGGTCCTACTATTTGATTTGTTTAGTTTTTCTAAGTTGGCATTAAGTTTTTTGTTATTGGCAATATTAGCTTTTGTATTTTTACTTATTTCATCTATCAAAGTCTTAGTTATTAGTTGTAATTCTCCGACTGTGTTTTCATTTGATTTCTGGACTCTTTTTTCTATTTTATCAAGCGTAATAACTAGTTTTTCATTAATTTCTAATAAGTCACCTTGTTTTTTAATTGCTGTATCAAGATTTTTTAATGAAGCATTAACGCCATCAACATTTTCTGCAAAAACTACAAGAGCTTCTCTACTAGTTTCTGTCATATTAGTAAGTTTATTTGAAGACTGCATAAATAAAATTGCACTAAATATAATAACAGCTAAGCCTGACACAATAGAAGATAGAAATACAACTGTAGTATACTTATGAATTTGTTTCACTTTAGCCTCCAATAATGCATGAGCTTTTTTAACTTTATTATATTCTGATGTTACATCAGTAGCTGCATCTGCAGCATCTAAAGCTAGTTTGATGCTTTCTTGAACAGCTTCCATTTTTGTATCCATTTTTAAACCTTACAAATATTAAAAATTTACAGACAAATTAATTAGAAATTTTCTCAATTCTATATGCACATTCTATACCAGTTGTGCTAAATACTTCTCTTGCTGGTAAAAATTTTGAAATAAAACCAAATTTTTTACAGCCCCAGGGTCTTTCTTTTTTGTAAGTAACAAAGAAATGTAAACACCCGTTACATGTTACTATTTTTTTATTATTTGTTTTTATATTCATAATTTAAACTATTTTTTATTTTTATTTATAAAATCAATAAACCCATAAATTAATTCAGCTATTTTAAACCTGAAACCTCCAAGAATTGCTGTAAAACCAAAAAACCAATATAAATATGCATTTAATAAATCACCTTGCTCCTTAAGAGAACTGGCCTCAAAGTGGCATAACAATGCTGACCAGAAAAACATGGCAGTTATAACTATTTGACCAAATGATTTTTTTCTTCTTACACTCATTCTTGATCCTTATTTAATTTTTTTCCATATTCATCAAATGCCATTTCCTCTGGTATTTCAAAATCAGGATAATCAGTTTCTTCACCTCTTTCAATTTTAAAGATATAGGCTAATACAGAAGCCACAGCTGAATATAAGTTTTCTGATATTTCTTTACCTATTTCACCAGTAAAATATAGCGCTCTAGCCAATAAAGGGCTTTGGAAAACGGTTATTTTATTATCATCAGCTAATTTAATAATTTTTTCAGCTATCATTCCCCTACCCATGGCAAGAATTACAGGAGCTCCGCTTTCACCTACTTCATACTTAATAGCAACAGCAAAATGAGTTGGATTAGTAATTATAGCTGAGGCATCCTGAACATTATCAAGGGCTGCAGTTTGTGTGGCGGCCCTATTAGAAATTTCGTTTTGTAACTTCCTAATTTTTTGTTTAACTTCTGGGGAACCGTCACTGTCTTTATGCTCGTCCTTTACCTCTTTAATTGTCATTTTTAGTTTTTCTATATGCGTATATTTTTGCCAAATAAAATCAAAAATAGCTATAAAACCAAGGGCTATTAATAATGAAATTGTCAATTGTGGAAAATTATCTAAGAGATTTGATAGTGCGGTATACAGATTTCTTTCAGACAGATATATTATATCTTTAATATTTAAGTATATAACGCCAAAAGTAATCCCTCCTAAAAGACCTACTTTGAATAAGGATTTAATTAATTCAACCAAACCCTTTGATGAAAAAATTCTTTTTAGCCCAGATAATAAATTAATTCTATTAGACTTAAAATAAAAACCTTTAGGAGCAAAATTTATTCCTCCCATTGCCATTTGAGTTATTAATATAGTGATTATCAATGGAACGCCGACTATCAAAGTTATATAAATGACATACTTTATCATTTTTCCTAAACCCGAATAGGGTGAAACATTTATTATATAATTCAAATCAAATAAGAAAAAATTTTTCCATATTGCTAAAAATTCTTGAGCAAAAAAAGGAATAGAAGTGAGTACCATCAGTCCCATAATCAGTGTCGTAAACACAAACATTTCTTTTGATGTTAAAACTTGACCATCTTCTGCAGCTTTGTCTAATTTCCGTTGGGATGGTTCTTCGGTTTTATCCTGTGAATTATCTTCTTCAGCCATTTTTTAATTTCTCTTTTGATATGATTGAAGTACTTCTTCTATTAAGTTTATTCCAGTACCCGTTAAATCTGAAAATGCATCTGATATAGGTCCTACCCCAGCATATAAAAAAACAAAAACTGCAATTAGTGCTATTGGAAAACCAAATGAAAAAAGATTTAAAGATGGAGCTGATCTTGTAATCACGCCAATTGACGCTTGTATTAATAATAAACCACCCACAACTGGCAAGCTAATTAATGCTGCTAGATAAAGCATATCTCCAAAAGTATCTATAGCTATATTACTTGCTTGTAAAAAATTAATACTTAATCCAATGGGTAAATATACATAACTTTCTAATAACATTTTGATTATGAACAAATGACCATCTAGAGATAAAAAACATGAAATTAAAAACAATATTAACACAGTACTTAAAACAAGTGTCTGTCCTCCAGATTGAGGATCAATCATACTTGACATAGATAATCCTGCAGTAGAAGCAATTTTTTCTCCTGCTACTGCTGCTGCTGAAAATATGATAGTTAAGATAAGTCCAACTGATAAACCAATTCCTATTTCTGATAATATTATTATAAATAAATTAAAACCTGGAATGGTTTGTAAATCAGGAACTTTGATTACAGGGAACAAAAAAGCTGTAAGACTAATACCAGCTACAATTCTTACCTGTAAGGGAATACCGCCTAACGAAAAAAACGGGGCGCTAATTAAAAATGAGGAAATTCTTAAAGATGCAATAAAAAAAATTACTAGATACTGATATAAATTGAATAAGTCAATTCCTGGTAAACTTAAAGCTGTAGAACTCATAATGTAAACTTTCCAACTTAGTTTTGCCCAACGCCAGCGACCTGATCAAAAATGAAATTAAAATACTCTACTAGGCCCATCATAAAAAAATTACCTAATAATCCAATTCCCAACATGACAACTATAACTTTAGGAACAAAGCTAAGTGTCATCTCGTTAATAGAAGTTGCTGCTTGAATTATTCCAATAAAAAGACCAATGCCTAGTGCAAGAATAAGGATTGGTCCAGACACAAGTAAGACTTGATAAAAGGCCATACTTAACATGCTTATATTCTCATCAAAGCTCATAATATTTATCCTGCTGCAAATGTACTAACTAAAGAGCCAACCGTCATACTCCAACCATCCACTAAAACAAAAAGTAAAAGTTTAAAAGGAAGTGCAACTAACATTGGAGATAACATCATCATTCCTAATGACATTAATATAGATGAAATAACCATATCAATTACGAGAAATGGCAAGAATAGCAAAAAACCTATTTGAAAAGCTGTCTTAAGTTCACTGGTCATAAAAGCCGGCAAAGCAATTCTGAATGGTATGTCAGAAACTTTATCAAACTTTTCTAAACCAGCTAATTCGGAAAACATAACTAGGTCGCTCTTCCTGGTATTTTTAACCATGAAGCTTTTCATTTCAGCACTAGCAGTTTCAAGGGCTTTGTCAGCAGGCAAAGTTTTATCCATGTAAGGAGCTGCTGCGTTATCATATACTTTGTTAAATGTTGGTGCCATTATGAAAAATGTAAGGAATAAAGATATAGCTATTAGAACTTGGTTAGGTGGTGTCTGTTGAGTTCCTAGTGCTTGACGTAGAATTGACATCACTATTATAATTCTTGTAAAGCTTGTCATCCCAAGAACTAAAGATGGTAAAACAGTCAAAGCGGTCATCAACAATAAAATTTGTAAAGGAAATGAGTATTCAGTTGTATTCCCATTAGTTGATACATTTAATGCTGGGAACCCTGATGTAAATGTTTCACCAAAAGCATTTGTAGACATACCTGTTATTAATAAAATAGCTGCTGAAAAAGAAATAAGTTTCATAAAATTTTTTAATTTATCCATTGATTGAAATCTATTTTTAATAAAAAAAACTCTCTTCTCTGGCTGTGGGCAAATTGCTTTACGCATCTCTATTTCCCTTTTTATGAGCTGTTAATAAGTCAGAAATATTTACATGTTGAAGAGGTTTTTTGTCTTCAGTTTTATGTATGATTTTTTTTTCAGAAGAACTGTTATTATTTATAGAAAGTTTTTCTATTTTATTTTTTTGGAATTGAGGCTCAACATCTTTCAAGCTATTAATTTGTGTTAACGAGCCTCTTCCAGATTTATGACCCACAAAGAAAAAATTTTCATTACCAACTTTAAGTATATAGGCTAAATAGCCGTCTCTAAGAGGTAATTGATTAATAACTTCAAGATTATTTTGATTTTTAATTATTCTTTTTAGTGGTCCACTTTTTTTCTTAATGATAAAGGCAACAATACCTAATACCAGCAAAAATAAGATTGTTACTATAGCTGTGCTAAAATCTGGGACTGTTTGTGACATAATTACTTCCTTTGTGATTAGACAAAAGAAGCAAGAATGATGCCAATTATTTCAGCACTTAAACTGTTGATTTAACTATGTTTTATTAATTTTAAAACGTCAATTTTTTGAAATTATAATTTTTGAACACGGTTCTCTGGGTTGGTTACTTCTGTAAAACGAATACCAAATCTTTCACCAACCATAACAACCTCACCTTTAGCTATTTTTACGCCATTTGCTAGAATGTCAAGTGGGTCCCCTGCTAACCTTTCTAATTCAACAACAGACCCTTCATTAAGTCTTAAAAGATCCCTGATCTTTAATTCTGTTGAACCTACCTCAACCGTAAGTTTTACTTCAATATTTTCAAGAACTTTAAGGTTATCAATCCCAGAATTATTGGCGTTATTATCATCACTTGAAGGCTTAGTTTCATTTTCTGCCATTAAATTCTCCTAATTATATCAAACTTTATTTTTTAAACTAACTGCGACTTGACCATTTGTTTCACCTATATCTGCTTTAAATAAAAGCTTATCATCAACAAAGAAATCAATGCCATCAACTGGAGGTAAATTTACAACATCACCTGGCTTATATTTAAGTAAGTTAGATAACGGTACGGATGGCTCACTCAAAATAGCAGAAATAGGAAGAGGTACATTTAAAACTGATTTTTCTAATCTCTCTTTCCAACTTGTATCGTCATCTACCACATCTGATTGAACTCTAGATCTAAGAAGAGAGGCAATTGGCTTTAATGTTTGCAGAGGATAAATTATATCAAAAGAAGCAGAATCTATATTAGGGAGTTGAACTACAAAAGAACAAATAATTACTGAATCTGAGGCTTCTACTAAAGTAGCAAATTGAGGATTAATTTCACGAGTTTGATGCTTGATGGTAATAGGCATAAGATCTTTCCAGGCCGCTTGTAAACATTGCCCCATTCCATCTGACACAATTTCTATAATTCTATCTTCTGTTGCGGTAAATTCTGCTTTGGTTGTTGGAAAATTTGCTAATTTTCCTCCATAGTAACAGTTAGTTAAAATACTAATAAAGGAAGGTTCCAAAACAAGTAACATAGACCCTCTTAGCTCATCGATCCTACTAGTTGTTAAACTCATAAAACTGTTTAGGCCTGCACTATATTCATCATATGTTTTTACTTCTGGTGGAAATGGATTAATTTTTGGCTGAATTCTAATCATTGGTAAAAAAATACTTCTAACCAACCTAGCAAATCTCTCATTTATTAATCTTAGAGCATAGTAATCACCTAGCAGCTCTAAATTGTCTGAACCAAATGTAAAGTCAGTAACTTCAACATCATTATTTAAACCGGAGTTAGCATCGATTTCACCAGACTGGAGACCTTCCATTAATGCTGAAACTTCATCCGAGGATAATTTGCGTGACGTGTTAGACATAACTAAGGCCTCGATTATTGAAGGATAAACGCAGTAAAGTAGACATCTTCAATACCTGGAAATTCTTTTAATGTCTCTAGTTTTTTATTAAGAACAACCATCAATCTATCAGATAATTTCTTCTTACCGTCACTTCCGGAAATGTCTTCTTCTGTAAAATCACTAATGGTTGATAATATCTCAGATCGCAGAGCTAATTGATGAGAGTCAACCACTTCCATTACTTTCTCATCATATTGTGTTGATACTCCAACACTAACTTGCAAAAATTTTCGGCTTCCTTTCAAGTTTGTTGTGAAGTCTCCAGGGAATTCAAAATATGTGGTTTCATAAGCATCAACCTCTGGAACCTCTTTAACATTCTTTGTTATTATTCCTTCTTCGCCTTCTTCACCCTCTTTTTTTTCAGCACTTTCTTCTTTTTCTTTTTTTTCTGTTTCTTTGCCTTCTATTATTTGATTAACTTCAGCAGAAGGGTCAGGCTCAGGTTCTCCACCAAATATAAAATATCCAATACCTAAACCAACAGCAATCAGCATAATGCCTGCTACAACAAAAATGATTATTTTAATTAAACCACCTTTTTTTTGTTCTTCTTCAACTTCTTCTGCCATGTTTCTTCTCGCTATAGGGTTGTTATCAATTATGCTATTACATTAATCATATGTCTAGATGAATCATCTTCGCTACCAACTACATCATTTTTTTCTTTTGTCTGGTTTAGTTTTTCATCTGGGCCATTATTCTTATTTTTATGTTGTTCATTAGAGTTTTGACTAAAACTACTTTTAGAGCCAAATGACTGACTTTCGTTTTGCGCAGTAAAATCCAAATTCATTCCTTGATCATTAAATAATTTCTGCAAATAATTTTCGTTTTGAGCCAATGCGGACGTCACAAAACTATTTTCAGCTATAATTTTTACAGTATTCATTCCATTTTTTTGACTTACTGATACTTTCAACATACCAAGATTTTTAGGTTTTAAATTGAATTCTATTTCTTCGCCACCATTACTCAGAGCGTTTTCAATTCTTGAAACTAATTTACTCGTCCAACCTTTTTGAGACAAATCAAGATGATCGAGCAAATTTTCTAAGACTGAGTTATAACCATTATTAGAAAAAGATGAATCATTATTATGAGACAAGTTTTGACCTAGATTGGATGTTTGATTTGTAATGTTTACATTAAAAGATTGGGTATTATTTAATTTGACGTCATTTTTATTTTTTTTGATTGTTTCTAGAGCAGAATAATTATGCATTGAAATTGTAGAATTATTTTCAGATATATTAATTTTCTTATTTAAAGTCATGTCTTTTAATTGCTCAAATTGCAATGTTTTTGATTTCAGTGGTTGATAAATTTTATTTGGATAATTGTTTTTTCTAATTTTTTTAACAAAAGTGTTTTTATTATCTAAAATCTTTGTTTCATTAACCTCATGAGATTGACTTAACTCAACGTTTGATTTTGTATATTTTGATATGTCCTCAACAACTATATTTTTATCGATAGACTGACTATGGTTTATTTTTTTTTGATCAACTAAATTATTAGATGAAATGTTACTAGTTTTTAGTAATTTACTAGTCACAGTTTTATTTTTTAATTTATTATCAGTTTGCTGTGGCGTGTTTATCTGAAAACTTTTTGAATAATTTTTGCCTTGATTTAAGAATTGTAAAATTCTGTCTTTATCTTCTGAGTTAATAGAATTATCTAAACTAATTTGAGTTTTAATTGTTTCAAAATTGATGTGTTTTTTTGTATCCTTTTCTAGTGTGGGTATTATATTTGAAATATAATCAACAAATTTGATTTTATCTTCATTAAAGATAAATTCATCTATATTTTTTTTTACTTTATCATCTAAAGAACCTTCACCAAAATCAATACTGAATAGTCCACTTAAAATAGAAAGATCAGCTTCTCCATTTTTAGAGCCAGTTAATAATTCGAAGTTATTACTAATTTCGTTGGTTACTTTCATAAAATATTCCGTATTTTTTTAAATTAATGCAAATAGAATGCCATTAATAAAAACGGTACTAATACAAAAATTAATTATAACTCTTCTTTTCAAGTTCATTAGAGTAAATGATTTTATATTCGCTAGTTTTTTCTTCAGCTTTAATTTTTTTTAAACGATTGACTATAATTTTTTTCTTAACAATTTTTTGCTCATTTAATAGGTAATTATTTCTATTACTGGCAATATTTTTCTGACTTTGTAATGTACTCAGTAATTGAGCATTATTCTTAAAAAAACCGGAATTTATTATATTTTGGGAACCATCAATTTTGCTATTATCCATAATATCATCTATTTGAGAAATTAGTTTTTTATTTTTGACTATTTCTGTCTCAAGCAAATTTGAATTTGCAACATTTTTTGAAATATCTCTTTTCTGAAGTGTTGCCAACCTTTGAAAACGTTTAATTTTTTTTTCCAATATAATTCCCTATGAATAAAGCTTTAACAATTCAGATTTGGCAGTCTCATAGTTAGCTTTTTCTGAATTCAATTGTGTTATATAATCAATCAATTTTGGCCACATCAAAATGGCTTCATCTAAATCTTTATCTTGCCCCTGAGTGTATCCACCCATTAATAATAAATCTTTGTTTTCGATATAACTACTAACATGTTTTCTAAATAGCTTTGCGGCATTTAAATGTTCCTCAGAAACTAAGTCATTCATAACTCTACTTATAGAGTGTGAAACATCTATGGCTGGATAAATCCCCATCTGAGCATTTGACCTACTTAATACTATATGACCATCAAGTATAGCCCTTGCTGTATCAACAACAGGGTCATTATTATCATCACCATCAGCTAAAATTGTATAAAATGCAGTAATACTTCCTTCACCCTCGTCATTGGTTCCTGATCTTTCTATTAAGTTTGGTATCATAGATATAACTGACGCAGGGTATCCCTTAGAAGTAGTTGGTTCTCCCAATGACAAACCAATTTCTCTTTTTGCATGCGCTATCCTGGTAAGACTATCCATTATAAGTAAAACATTTTTATTTTGGCTTCTAAAATACTCAGCAATTGCTGTGGCTCTATTGGCTGCTCTTATTCTTATCAAGGGAGATCTGTCAGCAGGCACAGCAACAACACTTATTTTTGATGAACTTTCATCTCGAAACAATTCGTTTACCATAGTGCCAACTTCTCTTGCTCTTTCACCAATCAAAGCAACTACAACAACATCAGCTTCTGTATATTTACTCATCATTCCTAAAAGAACAGATTTTCCTACACCAGAACCAGCTATTATTCCTAACCTTTGACCTTGCCCAACAGTTAAAAGACCATTAATGGCCCTAACACCAACGTCTAGTGGTTTTTTGATTAAATTCCGTTTAAGAGGGTTCATAACTTTGCCCATTAATGGCCATTTATTATTAATTTTTTCTAATGGTTTATCATCAAGTGGGTTTCCAAAAGCATCAGTAACACGGCCTAATAAAGTATTATCTATATCAATATACCTTCCATCGTCATGCAAAGACACCTCACAACCTGATACAATGTGTGATGATGGCTCTAATATTGCCAACATATTATGATTTTGGTCAAAACTTATAACCTCTGCTAAAATTTCTTTTCCTATTTGATCTTTAACAAGACACAGGCTTCCAATTGGAGCTGGGAAAGGGTTACAATAAATTACATTGCCGTCAAACCTGTTAACTCTTCCAGAACTCGTAATTCTCTTTGGTCTTTTGAAATTTGTAATATTATCTATTAATTTGGCGTTGAAATTCATTAATTGTCCCTAGCCAACCTAATTATTAATATTTTTTTCTGAGTAGTGCATACCATCACAATTTAAAATAATATCTCCTCTTGAGAGATCTTTGTTAGGTACAAAAATAGATTTATCTAACCCATCACTAAATTTTTCTATCTTGGAAATGGCTTGATGATCCTCTTCATTAATTTCAATAGTAATTTTATCTTCAAAACAATTAATATTTTTTAATAATGATTTAATTTTTTTTTCATATTTTTCAGGCATTTTATCAATTT
>ERZ807291.8752-NODE-8752-length-11181-cov-6.094553_pt1 | contig 11181 bp, 11 predicted proteins | sample MGYA00521257_ERZ807291 | MGnify/ENA primary metagenome ERZ807291 (study PRJEB31413, sample SAMN03169783) | marine metagenome | biome: Marine; feature: Water; material: Subsurface seawater | place: North Sea | collected 2011-04-28 | depth 1 m m ...
TCTATCGAGGGATTTTAAGTCCCTTGTGTCTACCAATTCCACCACTCGGGCTTATTAATTGATACCAAATATATTTACGATATTATACTTATTAAAAATTAAATGTGGAGGCTGAAGCCGGAATCGAACCGGCGTAAACGGCTTTGCAGGCCGCTGCATAACCACTCTGCCATCCAGCCATTTTTTTTAAAATGAATTGTATATTAATTTTATTAGAAAATGTTTTTTATTCTCAATCTATTTTGAGTAATATTCAAATCTCTCAATATCATCTTCAATGCATGCTTCCCCGTACTGAATTTCAATTAAATGACATGCTTCATCAAATGGATTTGTGATTTGATGCCATTCTCCTAATGGAACAAAATAATGATCAAATTTATTGAGAGTTATTTTTTGTTTATTCTCAGGTACGTCTTTACTAAAATTCACAATACATGAACCTTTGCTTACTAACCATATTTCGTTTCTTTGAAAATGCTTTTGAAAACTCATGCCCTTTTTAGGATCTACTATAAGTTCTTTAACTTTTACTTGCTCGTCTTCAAAAAGGTTAAAGAAAGAACCCCAGATTCTTTTTTCATGATAATACTGCCAATTTTTTAAAATCCATGATGAAGAATTTTTTTTATTATCGCCGCCAACACTAAAGGCAAATGAAATTCCTTCAACTTTCATTTCTGGAATATTCTCTTCATTTCTATCGCCACCATTGGCAAATATAATCTCATCAGATGGATAAAGCTCTTTTACTTTTATAAGTGCTTTAGTGGCACTCCCAATATCATCGTCCTCAAAATCAATTACATCATCTACCATACAAAGATTCTCTATAATAGTTTTTCGCTCAGTAAAGGGCATAAAGCATTTGTCTTTTTTATTTATCAGCCATTTATCACTATTTAAAGCAACTATTAATTTATCGCCTAATTTTTTTGCAGAGTTAAAATAGTCTATATGGCCAGAATGTATTGGATCAAATCCGCCGCTTACAATAACTATTTTCATAATGATTATTTAAATTAATAATATATTTTATATTAGAAGCCTTGATGACTCTAGTTGAAAGAGATTTAAATATTGTTTATAAATTTTTAAAAGAATTTCTCGTATAAATGAGACCTGTGTACATTGTAATAAAAAAAGATAGAAATAAAAAAATATCCCCAAGCACTATCATTAACATATTGTTTAATGAAAGGCCTAAAAGATATATTGAAATTGTAAACAATTGAGTTGAGGTCTTAATTTTTGCAAGAAATGTTACTTTGGTTGCCATTGTATTACCATATCTAGAATTCATATCCCTTAATGCACCAACCCATATTTCTCTTGTGATAATCAAAGAACTAATAAATCCAACAAGGTAACTTGATAGGTTTATAGATAATCCAATTAATGCAAAAACAAGTAGTACTTTGTCTGCTATTGGATCAAGTATTTCACCTATTTGTGATGTTGCATTATATTTTCTGGCAAGATAGCCATCAAAATAATCTGTGACAGATGCAATTATAAATAATATTAATGCTAGTAAATATCCATCAGGCTTCATTAATAAAAGAAAAATAATTAAGGCCAAAAAAATTCTTAAGAACGTGAGCATATTAATAATTGTTGTCATGATTTAATTATCATCCTAATTTGGAATTCCTAACTTGTATTTAAATTTTAATCATTTTTACTATTTCAGGTATTCAAATAAAGATAGGTCTACTGTTACTTTATATTTTTTTATTTTTTTTGCTGGAACCCCAGCCACTACTTCATAATCATTTACATTTTTATTTACAACAGCGCCGGCACCAATATATGAGCACTTACCAATTTTAATATTAGGTAAAACAGTAGCATTAGTCCCAATTGTTGAGTAGTTGCCAACCTCAACCTGACCAGCAATAGAGGCTCCCCCCATAACATGAACACCGTTTCCAATACTACAATCATGATCAACAGTTGCATTTGTATTAATTACGCATTGATCGCCAATTGAAGAAAATTTATGAACAACTGCACCTGGCATAACTTGCAGCCCCTCACCCTTCTGTTTGATATCATCCAAGATAGCATAAGGACTGATGATGTCAACTGGCTTTAGATCTAACTTCTTTAGCTCATTAGCAATTTTATATCGAGCATAGCCATGCTCTCCTCCAATACACATAACAAAATGTGTAACATCAGCTAAAGCAAGTTTTAATTCATTTGGTGATGAGATAAATTTTGATGAGCTATAAAAAGGCAACTCTTTTATATGTGAATCATAGATAAATGATATTTCAGTATCTTTACTTTCTTCATTTAAAATCATTTTTTGAATGATTTTTGCTTTAGCCTTACCTCCCCAGAAAAATATTTTTTTCATCTTTATTTATAAATCATATATTTATGCGTTTAAAACATGTTTTTTATTACTTTAATTACTCTTTCCTGTTGATTCTCAGTTAAGTCATGATAAGAAGGTAAATTGATTCCGCGTGTGTTCAAGCTGTAGCTGTTAAAGTTTTCTTTTTTAGACTCAAACATTGGCAATGAGCTTAAAGGCCAGAAAAATACTCTAGCATCAATATTTTCTTGCTTAAATTCTTTAAGCAAATCTTCTCTATTAAATTTTACATATTCATTAACAATTATTGTAGGCATCCAATATCCGTTTTTAGTATTTTCAGGTTCAGGATTAAATGAAATAGGCAGGGCTTCCAAACTCTCTTTATAAAAATTAAATATTGTTCTTTTTTTTGAAATTAGTTCATCTATTCTTTCAATTTGAGCACATCCTATTGCAGCCTGAATATTTGAAATCTTATATTTATGTCCAATACTTTCAGCCCAAAATTGCTTCTTTTCATTTCTAGATCGTCCATGATTACTTAATGTCAATGCTGTTTCAAATAAATTATCATCGTTTGTTACAAACATCCCCCCTTCACCTGTACATATTGTTTTTGTTCCATGAAATGAAAATGTTCCATAAATTCCCATTGATCCTGCTTTATTTGAATGCCATTCAGACCCAATTGCCTCTGCAGAATCTTCAATAATAGGTATGTTATATTCTGTTGATATATTAAGAAGCTCTTCCATATCACACATATTCCCATATATGTGAACAGCCATTATTGCTTTTGTTTTAGGTGTGATTGCTTCTCTAACTTTTTTTGTATCTATGCACCAGGAATTCATATCTACATCAATGATTATTGGCTTAGCTCCTACATGCACAATTGGTGATACAGATGCTATCCAATTAATATCTGCAACAATAACCTCATCCCCAGGACCAATACCAAGTGATGATAGACCAATATGAATTGCGCCAGTACAACTAGAAGTAGCAATGGTATGTTTCACTCCTAAATGCTTTTTAAAAAGATATTCAAATTTATCTATGTATTCAAAGCATTTTTTACCCCAACCATTTTTTGCAGCATCTGTAGCATAGTTAACTTCTAAATCAGTAATGGATGGTTTTGAATATGAAATTCTTTCTTTTGTCATAATAATAACAAAGGATTATAAATTATTTTTAAAAGCAAAACCTTTATCAAGCTCATCTATTCTGTCTTGCAATAAGCCCCAATTTTGATCTTTTTCAGATACCACAGTTGGTTCTATGGGCCATTCTATATTTAACATAGGATCGTCAAAGCATGCCCCAGATTCATAATCAATAGCATAATATGCTGATATTGCATAAACAGCTGTTGAATTTGGTTCAAGAGTTATAAAAGCATGACCAAAACCCTCTGGCACAATCATGCTTTTGCCATTGTCTGGAGTGAGAGTTTCACCATACCATTGAAATCTTGTTGGTGAATCAGGCCTTAAATCAATACCAACATCCCATATTGCTCCAGATGTACACGCAACAATTTTTGCTTCTGAGTATGGAGGATATTGAAAATGAACCCCTCTCAAAGTACCTTTTTCGACTGATGTGGAAGTATTAACATGAACTATATTTGTAGGTCTTCCCGCTTTATCAATATCATCCTCTCCAAAAAGCCGTGAAAAAGATCCGCGTGGATCTTTTACAATTTTTCTGTTTAAAACATATAAGTCTGAAATTGGTGTTTTTTCTAGTTTCATAATTTAGGAATGTTAATTTAATTTTTTCATGTGAGGTTGAGCAATCCATATGTTTGCATTTGGTGCTAATTTTTTAATATTTGAACTAAGTTCCTCTGCAATATTCCAAGGTAAAATCAAAACATCATCAGGATTAGCAGAATTTAAATCTTCAGGAGGTAAAACGGGCACTTGAGAACCAGGTAAAAATTTACCTTGTTTTTCATGGCTTGCATCAACAACATATTTTAATATCTTTGCATTTTCTCCAACAGCATTTAAGAATGTATTTCCTTTATGCGCAGCTCCATATCCAACAACGACATGACCTAATTTTTCTCTTTCTAGAAACCATTCATTCAAGCCGTTTATTGCATTTCGAGATCGAGTAGCAAAATATTCCCATTTATCTTCATCAAATAAACCTGAATTAACTTCGTCATCAAGCACATTTTTAACTGTTTCATCGGGAATCATAGATTTACTTAACCAATACCTATTCGACCCTCCATGCGTTGGAAGACGATCAACATGAAACAATGTCAAGCCACATTTTTTTGAAACCACATCAACTGAATGAGCTGTCAAATATGAGTAATGTTCATGATATATAGTGTCAAAAAAAGCATTATTCAACAAAATGTCAAATGAAGGATTTTCAATAGTAATTGTTGTTTTATCGTTTGATAATATTTCCATGCCTTTAGTAAAATCTTGTTGGTCTGGTATATGTGCATAAACATTATTAACGCATATTAAATCTGGATGACCATATTCAGCTAGAATATCTTTGGCTAAATCAACCCCAAAAAATTTAGATATAGTTGGAACTCCAGCTTTTCTTGCAATTTCTGCTGTATTTTCTGGGGGCTCTACATTTAATACAGAAACTCCTAGTTTTTGAAATTGAGAAAGAAGATATCCATCATTACCGCCCAACTCTATAACAAGGCTGTCTTTGTTTAAAGACAGTTTTTCAACCATTTCTTCTGCAAATTTTGCTGCGTGATTCACCCAGTATGAGCTGGCTGAGGAGATATAAGGATAAGTTTCGTGAAATATTCTCTCAGGCAAGACATATTCACCAAGCTGACCTAGACCACAATTTTGACAAACCTTTAAGTGAAGTGGAAACTTATCTAGAACATCATCAGGATGCAGTCCATATTCAGCAGGTAGGGGTTGTTCTCCTAAATCTAATATACTTACAAGATCTTTGGAATCACATCCACGACATTTGAGTGAGCCACGATCAGAAATTGGTACTATTTTCATATTATTTAATTGTTAAAGTATAATTAAAAAGAATACATTGTATGAACATTTTAAATTAAAATCTATTAATTATTAGGGCTATTCTTAAATAAGCTTTTATGAAGATCTTGAACTGTTTCCTCATATGTCATTAATGGTCTATAGCCTGTATGATCTTCGAGATTTGCAATTGAAAAATCATCTTTTTCAAGAATAATATCGTTATATGGGAGTTTTCCAAATTGCATTTCCTTTTTTGAAGGAAATAATTTGTACATTCTTTCAACATATTCTCTTAATTTTCTTGGATTACCTGAACCAACCCAATACTCTTCATCTGGTTTTCCTTTTTGACAAATTAAGTAATAACCCAATGAGCAATCTGATAATGAAATGACATCAAAAAATTGGTCACCGCTTGAGAATATTAGATCCTCTTCATTTACTAATTTTTGTAAAGTTACTTGCAAAAAAGAATCTTTATCATCATCCTCCCCCATGACATGAGAATGAAGCACATAAATATAATCAATATTCATATTTGATGCCCTAAGTTTGAGGGCATATTTAGCTGCAATTTTAGCAACTGAATATATAACATGCCTATTGTACTGATCATTTTTATTGTGATCTAATTTAATATATTTATGTGTAAAAGCTTCTTCCATAGTGCCAACCTGAATAAAGCGTTTACATCCAATATTTTCTGATATTTCTAGAGCATTTAAAGACCATGCTACATTGGCCATCTGAGCATGAACATTTAAATCAGAAAGTTTAGACTCACCACCCCATGCAAGATTAAAAAATACACAATCATCTCCAACACTCCAATTGATTTCAGATATTTTGCTTTTAAGGTTGGTTATATCTTTCATTTCGATTTTTAGATACGTTGCATCTTTTATTCTATTTCTTCGTATCTTCGAAACATCATTTAGATCTTTTCTTCCAATAGCTAAAACATCAATTCCATTCGAAACCAAAAATTTAACAAATTCAGATCCAATAAATCCTGTTGATCCAGTAATAATTGCTTTTTTCATTGCTTATAGTTTCTCAAAAAAATTATATTTATTATGAAATGGGGTAAACGATGTATCAGCACAAAGTAAATCATTATTAAAGAATTCGAATGAGAAAAAATCTGAGTAATCAAACTCATCAAGTGAAATACCTTTTATATATTTTTCAAACTGCAAAAAATAATCACTTAATTTAATTGGATTTCCATAACCAATGTAATAGTCAAATTTGTTTAAGCCCTTTAAGCCCAAAAGATAGTATGCTAAAGCAGCGTCTTTTGTAGAAATAATATCAAATAATTGTTCATTTTTTGGCACATCATAATCTTGATTTTGAACTATTTTTTTAAGTGTTTGTGGAACATACCCACCAACAGACAAGTCTGAAGATAACGGAACTGATAAACGGGTATGTATATAGTCAATTTTTTCAAGATAAGCTGTCATCAAACACATATCTCTTGATGCAAGCTTTGCAATGGCATAATTGCTTTGAGTAGAATTAAATTTAGTGCCATTATTTAAAGACCATTCTGCATAAGTTTCTTCAATAGTGCCTGAATTGATAAATTTTGAGCAACCAACTTTTTTTGCGATTTTAATAGCATCAGATGAAAAAGCTACATTTTGAAGTTGATCTTCTATAGAACCATCAGCAAGCCTATTAATTCCACTCCATGCAAGATGATAAAAGATACAGTTTCGATCTATTTTCCAATTAATATTATTAATCTCATTGTCAAGATTATTAATATTATTCATATCTAATTGAATATATGTTGCACCTTTTCCAAATATTTTATTAATATCAGATTTAGACAAATTTTTTCTGCCAAGACAAAGAACATCTACCTGATTTTTTAATAAATATTTAACAAGTGATTGCCCTACTAAACCAGTGCTTCCTGTAATTATAGCTTGATGTATCATTAGAAAAGTTTAAATGCTTGATGAAAAATCAATGATTTGAGCATCTGTTAGTTTCTCCATATCTTTACTATTTTTCCAAGACAGGTGCCATTCAACTGTTTTATCTAATGCATTTTCTATACTCCATTGTTGTCTCCAATTAAGTTTCTCTATCGCTTTGGTACTATCAAGTTTTAACTGAACAGCTTCATGAGGTTGTTCCGCATTATCAATCATCCAGTCTGAATTTGGTGTAAGCTCACATAGTTTTTGAACAATCCACTTTACTGGTTTTGAATCTTCATCTCTTGGTCCAAAATTCCAAGCATCTGAATAAGGAGAACCGCTTTCAAAAAGATTTTCTGCGATTAACAAATAGCCATATAGAGGCTCAAGAACATGTTGCCATGGCCTTATAGAATTTGGTGATCTAATCAAAAGAGTCTTACCTGTATCAACTGATCTAAAAAAATCGGGAATTAAGCGGTCAACAGCCCAATCACCACCTCCAATAACATTTCCAGCCCTCACGCTTGCAATAAACTGATTCTTTTCTTCAAGAAATGATTTACGATAAGCTGAAGTCAGGATCTCAGCGCATGCTTTACTAGCTGAGTAAGGATCATGACCTCCTAATCTGTCATCTTCTACATACGGTTTTGACCACTCCTTATTTTCATAACATTTATCAGTAGTAATGTTTACAATCGCTTTTATACTTTCTGCATATCTAGCTGATTCAAGAACATTTGCAGTGCCAATTACATTAGTTGAAAAAGTTTCTAATGGCTCATTATATGAAGAACGAACAATAGGCTGTGCAGCCATGTGAATCAATATATCAGATTTAGATTTTTTAATTGCACTTGAAATTTTTTCATAATCTCTTATGTCCCCAATTGTTGAACTTGATAAGCGATGTTCTAAATTGGTTGTATTATAAAAACTAGGTCCATTGCAGGGATTTAATGAAAACCCATGCACTTTAGCACCAAGCATTACAAGCCAATGAGCCAACCAACCACCTTTAAAGCCTGTATGTCCAGTTAAAAAAACTGTTTTATCTTTCCAAAAAGAAGTATTCATTACCACACTTTCCATGGAGCCTTACCAGAAGCCCATAGTGATTCAAGTTCATTTTTTTCACGTAAAGTGTCCATAGGCTGCCAAAAACCATCATGAATAAATGCTGATAGTTCACCAGCGTTGGCTAAAGAAACTAATGGTTCATTTTCCCAGCTAGTTAAATCTCCATCTATAAGATCAATAACACTAGGATCTAGAACAAAAAATCCTCCGTTGATCCATCCATTATCACCCTCTGGTTTTTCTTCAAATTTATTTATAAAATTATCGGGCCCTATACTAAGTGCACCAAAACGACCCTGAGGTCTAACTGCAGTTAATGTTGCTTTATTACCATGATTTTTATGATGTTTTATTAAATCAGAAATATTAACATCGCTGACTCCATCTCCATAAGTAAAACAAAATTCTGATTCATTTTCTAAATAACTTTTAACTCTTTTCAAACGGCCACCAGTCATAGTCTCTTCACCAGTATCAATAAGAGAAACTGTCCATGGTTCTGATTTGTTATCATGAACACTCATAGTGTTATCTTTAATGTTAAAAGTAACATCGGACATATGAAGAAAATAATTTGCAAAATATTCTTTAATTACATAGCCTTTATATCCACAACAAATTATAAAATCATTTATGCCATGAGATGAATAAAGCTTCATTATGTGCCATAAAATTGGTCTCCCCCCAATCTCAATCATAGGTTTTGGCTTTGAATCAGTTTCCTCCGAAATTCTAGTACCAAGTCCGCCTGCTAAAATTACTGCTTTCATTTAAATTGTATTAATATTTTTAAGGATATTATAACCTCATTAGATATAAAAAACTTTATTGATATATTTCAATTAATACATAATGAAAGTAAAAAGTTAGACACAATTTTTGCAAATATTTAATAATAATTTTTTATATTTTCAAGCTTTGTCTGATCGATTGGATAATCTTAATGTTAATGCCCTTGACTTGCATTAATTCATCATTGGTAGCCATTCTAATATTTTGAATATTTTTAAAATTTAGTAGCAATCTTTTCTTTAAAACCTCTCCAATTCCTTCAATATTATCTAGCTGAGATTTTCTATTATTTGCATTTTTCTTTTTTCTTTGAGCTTGAATAGCAAACCTATGAGACTCATCTCTTATTTCCTGTAATAATAAAAAACCTTTAGAGTCCTTGTTGAATTCAATTATGCCGTCTTTTGATAACACCGTTTCTGTTGCTCTTATTCTATTTACACCTTTTACAATTGAAATAACTTTTATATCTTTATAATCTGAATTCTGAATTACAGATTGAGAAAAATTAAGTTGACTTTTACCCCCATCAATCAGGATTAAATCAGGTCTAATTTCTTTGTTTTGATAATATTTTATTCTTCTTTGAATCACATGCTCCAAAGAACCAACATCATTCCCTGATAATTCTTTTGGTATGTTGAATGTTCTATATTCTTTCTTACTAGGTCCCTCGTTTGTATAAACAATACATGATGCTACAGCATGATTTCCAGAAATGTGACTTACATCATATGCTTCAATTTTTTTTATTTCTTTTTTGTGCCCGAGATAATTTTTTAAGTCATCAAATGCAAAAATATATTTATCAGACTTGCTTAAATGATTTTCAATTATTTGTTTTGCATTAAGCTTACATAGGTTATAGATAGGTCGAATAGATTTACTTGGGCTATGAGTTATTTGAACATTTGCATTGAACTTCTTTTTTAGCACCTTGGAAATCAATCCTTTGCTGTCAAGTAAGTGGGTACATAAAACTTTTTTTGGAATATCTAGCTGAGAATCATAAAAGTTGATAATTGCCATTTGGTATACAGAATCTATAGATTCAAAAAAAGCTTTTTTTACTAAATGAGTTTTTGTTCCTCTAATTTTTCCCTTTCTTACTACTATTATTGAGATGCCTAAATAGTTATTATCTGAATGCACAGAAAATATATCTATATCTCTTGCAACAGTAACTACCGATTGTTCTTCTCGAATAAGCTCAATTCTCTTTAATCTATCCCTTATATCTGCAGCTTTTTCAAAATTTAACTCATTAGATGCTTTTTGGATATCACTCTTTAGACGTCCAATAGTCTGTGAGTCAGATGAAGACAAATATGATTTTGAAGATTGTACGTCCTCAAAGTAATCAATTTTTCTAATATTTTTTACACATGGTGCGGAACACCTTTTCATTTGAAATTCTATACAAGGTCTAGATCTATTTGAAAAAGTTGAGTCATTACAGTTTCTAAGTTTAAAAATTTTTTGAATTTCCTTAATAGATTTTTTTACAGCTCCCGAGCTTACAAATGGACCAAAGTAATTAGCATTAACTGCCTTTTTTGTTCTTTTTAAATAAATACCCGGATAATTATGGTCTAGAGAAAAATATATGTATGGATATGTTTTATCATCTCTAAGAAGGATATTAAACTTTGGTTTATTTTCTTTAATTAATGTTTGTTCTAAGAGCAGCGCCTCAACTTCGTTTTTAGTTGAAAAAGTTTCAATCCTGTCTGTTAAAAATTTTATTTGTGAAGTTTTTCTATCTTTATAAGAGTTACCAAAATAACTTGAAACTCTTTTTTTTAAATTTTTAGCTTTTCCAATATAAATAATTTCAGTTTTACTAAAAAATTTATATACGCCAGGTGTTGATGGAACCTTTTTAAGATCAACCGCCATGTTCATCTAGATACTTTTTAGCAAAAATTTTTCCAGCACTAACACCGTATTGATCAAAAGGATTAATCTGAAGCATTTTTGCAGTTACAAAAGTTCTATGTTCCCAAGTTGCAATTAAAAACCCTAGAGTTTTTGGATTTAATTC
>ERZ807291.8756-NODE-8756-length-11174-cov-5.575232_pt1 | contig 11174 bp, 11 predicted proteins | sample MGYA00521257_ERZ807291 | MGnify/ENA primary metagenome ERZ807291 (study PRJEB31413, sample SAMN03169783) | marine metagenome | biome: Marine; feature: Water; material: Subsurface seawater | place: North Sea | collected 2011-04-28 | depth 1 m m ...
GGTATGGTCCTACTCACAGTCAAAGTGTTCAAAAGTTTTTTATGGGAATTCCTAATCTGCTTTTATTTGAGTTGTCCCCTTGTCATAACACTATTGAAATACTTCCAAATATTTTAAAAAACGGAATCCCATCTATCTTATTTGAGTCAAAGACTCTTTATGCAAAAAAAACAATAGAACTAGGAAAATTTAAAGATCTTTTTATTCACGAAAAGTTGAATAAAATGACATCTCACATTTATATTGATGATGAAATTGATTTGATATTAATTTGTGGAGGATCAGTTCTTTATGATTGTTTAGATGTTTCTGAAAAATTATTTATGAATTATGAGATAAGTACTCATATTATTAATCCATTTTGTATTTATCCTTTTGACGTAGATGTTATTGAAAATTTAATAAAAAAACCCAATATTAGAATTTTCTCTGTTGAGGAAGGAACTATTGGGGGTTCATGGGGTTCAGAAGTTTGTAGTTTAATAAATGAGAAATTTCAAAATATTAAAGTCAAAGCTGTTCAAATTTGTTCTAAAGATCAAATAATTCCTAGTTCAAAGCACCTTGAAAGTGAAATGTTATTAAGTTCCTATCAAATTATTGATACTATTTTAAAAAATTTAGATATATGAAAAAAATAAATGTTCCTAATGTAAATAATAATGAAACTGAAGCTATTCTTAATGAATGGTTAGTTGAAGATAATAGCCATGTGAAAAAGGGGGATTTGATAGCAGTTTTAGAAACGACAAAAGCAACAGTTGATATTGAAGCTGAAGAGGACGGGAAAATAAAAATAATTGGGCAATCTGGAATTAGTTATGAATTTGGAAGCTCTATAGGTTGGATATATCAAAATGAATCTGATTTAGAGATTATTTATAGCAAAGAAGACAACTCAGAAAACAATGATGAATATACAATAACCACTCCGGCTTTGAAATTTATTAATGATAATAATATTGATAAAGAAGAAATTTCAAAGTTAGGATTGAAAATAATAAAAGTAAAAGATATTGAACATCTTGCTAATAATTTAAATTCAGATCTAATTAAAATTGACCCAAAGCAAATTACTATTGGAAAGACTGTAACTAATTCAAAATTTTCAATACCAGATGCATTTAATTTAAAAAAAATATATGTAAAAAATGCACAAAAAATAATACTTGATTATTCCGAGAAAAATAAAATTAAGTTAGGTATTCCAGAGTTATTGATATTTAAAATATCAAGAATGATTGAAAATTTTCATTTCTTTAATGGAACTATTATTAAAAATAATTCTTTCTTAATCTCTCAATCTTGTAATATTGGAGTAACTATTGATTTAGGTAAGGGTTTATTCATACCTGTTATTCAAAATACTGAAAAATTAGCAATCAAAGAAATTACAACTAAATTAATGGATTATAAAATGAAAGCATTAAGAGATTCATTTAAATCTGAGGATTTTTTAAATCCAAGTATTACAATTAGTTTAAATATGGATAATGACACAGTTTTAGTTCAGCCAATTATTTTTCCTGGTCAAACCTGCATGATTTCAATTAGTGCAATTTTCGATGAAATAATTAAGGACGGTGATAATTTTATAGAAACAAAATATATTAATCTTGGCTTGGCTTATGACCATAGAGTGATAAATGGATTTGAAGCAAATAATTTTTTAACCAATATTAAAATATTTTTTGAAGAAGAAATAAATCTTATTAATAAATTATAAAATTAATTCTATGATAGAAAATAAAATAAAAAAAGTAATGTCAACAATTTTCAATATTGATTTAAATGAAATCTCAGATAATTCTAGTCCAAATAATATAGATAAATGGGATTCAATGGCACATATGAATTTAATTGTTGAGTTGGAAAAAGAGTTTGATTTGCTTTTTGATGCAAATGAGATAACTGAGATGATAAATTTTAAATCAATCATGTTAATAGTTACTAATAAGAAAAAATAATTTAACAAATAGAAAATATATTTTTGATGAAAAAATTAATTGTTCAAAATTATTCTTGTTGAATACATATAAAAATCTAGTATTTATATCCAGCGATATTTCATTAAATACGTTAAATGATATAAAACAATCTTCATCTTCGTTTTTTTGTACTTTAAACCCAAGTCTTCTGTTAAAAAATGATTATTCATTTATTAATCTTCAAGATTTTATTGATTCATCTGATTTAGAAAAAAACCATAAACATTCAACGGAAATATCTAAATCTTGGAAGGTGAGTTTTGATGATTATACTTTTTCAAGTAATGTTCTTGCCTATGAATCTGTACAATTTATTGAGTCAGGTTTAAATTCAAGTAAAATAATTGAAAATTTATTTAATCAATATAGTTTTGACTCAATTAAGGTTTTTTCTACAAAGAGCAAAGCATATGTAAGAACTAATAATCCTGATTATTTAACACACATCTTTATAAATATTTTAAAAAAAGCTGCTGAAAATAATAAAATTAAGTTTGATCAAATTTTTACAAAAGAGATTAAAAATAAGCGCTATTCTACACAAAACAAGATTAATTATAAAAAGTTATTAAAATCAAAAATTAGTGAAAATAAATTATTTAAAATTAACTCTTATTATAATCTAATAATTAAAGATGTTATTTACGATACAGAAATAAATCTGTGTAAAAAGATTAATAATGAAATATTATGTTCTAATTCTCTAGTTATTGATTTAGACACATTATATGGATTAAGTCCTCAAAAAAACCATAATATTTTTATTTCAAACTCTAAATCTGCTGAATATCCATATATTTTTAATAATAAATATTTAGATTTTCAGTTTAAAGCGTTAAAAAACGAATTAAGTAAAGGAATAAATATTACAATAGGTTTATTGAGCTTAAGTAATTATTTCAATTTCAAATATATTTTCTTTGGAGCAGACAGTCTTATTTGCGAGTCTGTTATTTCCGAACTATCTCAAAATGAGAACATAAAAACAGTTAGTTTAATACATAATGGGATTTGTGTTGTAAAGGATTTAAGATTTTTAGGCAATTCAATTTCATATAAATTTGTCTGGAATGATTATGATTACGATGTTTTAAATTCAACAGTCCCACAAAATAGTAATAAGTTTTTAAAATTAGGAGCATTCAAATTCAATAAAATAAATAGAATTAAAAACTTAGAATTCAATAAAAAAGAACAAAAAACCATTTTATTATTAACTGCAAAAGTAAATAATTCATTTTCTTCAATTTTAGTTAATTATAAAGATTTAATTTCAAACTTAGAGCTTTGTTTTAATAATCTTGATGATGAAAATCTAATAATTAGAAATCATCCAAGTTTTGATGATTATAATTTGTATGATGAATTAATAAAAAAATATCCAAATAAAAATATTATAATTGATAATAAATCAAGTTTAGAAAATCTTTTTAAAAAGTGTGATTTTGTTCTAGGTGTTAATTATCTTTCTACTGCTCATTTAGAGGCTATGATTCACGGAAAGCCTGTTTTATACATCGATTGGAATAGATTAGAATATCCTAGTAATAAATTACATCCTGTAATTGATAATAATATTAAAAAAATAGAATCAATTAATGAGTTTAAAAATGTTTTAATAGCCTTAAGAGAAAATAATTTCACATTTTTTGATAAAATATTAGAAAAACAAAATAAAATATTGTCAAATTTTGCCCCAATTTATTCTGAAATTGAGTTAATGAAAAGATTAAATAGCTTTCTTAAACCAATTTCAAAAAATCATATTCAATCAGAAATTCCACTTGATACAAACTCTTTTTTATTCCACAATGGGTTCAATGGTTTAGGTTTAAGGGAAACACTTCAACATAAAAACTATAAAATAAATATTAATAAAAAATTCACTTCAATTTATATGAACGGTTTTTTAAAGTCTTCACACAATAAAACTGATTTTAAAAGTTTAATATACTTATTTTTTAAATTCAAAACATATGACAAGATGATATATAAAAAATTTATTTTTAAAAATTTCCTTAATTTGTTTCTTAAATGTTTTTAGAAAATTCTTTTAAAACATATTTCTGGCAAATATTTTCTTTCTTAATAAGAATTGGTTCATTATTTATCATAACTCCTTTTATTTCATCTAATAAAGAATTGTTTGGAGTGTATACATTATGCATTTCACTCACAATGATGTTCAATTATATTGATTTTGGATTTTTAAGATCTGCAAGTAAGTTCTGTAGTGAAAAATATTCAGAAAATAATTTTAATGAAGAGATTACTTTTTTAGGATTTGGCTCTTTTATGACTATTCTATTTTCTGTCATTATTATAGCTTTATTAATTCTATTTTCAATAGATCCATCCTTAATAGTGAAGGGTGTATCAGAATCAAATAATTTATTGGAAATAAAAAAACTTTTTTTAATTTTAGCTATTTCTTCACCTACTTATATATTTCATAGAATAATTCAGGTAGTTTATGAAATAAGAATAAAATCTTTCCTTTATAATAGAGTTTATATTATAGTTAATTCATTTAATATAATTTCTGCTATTTATTTTTTTTCTGGTGATAATTATAATTTAATAGGATATTTTATTACTCTACAAATTTTAAATTTTTTGTCTTTATCTATTTCAATTATTGATATTGGTATCAGATATAAATATCCATATTTAAAATTCATTTCAGCTTTGAAATTTGATATAAAAATTTTTAACACAACTAAAAAAATAGCTTTATCATCATTTTTAATAATTACATCTTGGATAATTTTCATGGAAATCGATAGTTTATATATTAGCAATAAATTTGGGGCTGAAAAACTAGCAATTTTTTCAATTGCACTTACGTTTTTTACTATAATTAGATTTGTTTTTTCAACAATTTTTGCCCCCTTCACTGTTAGATTTAACTATCACACTAATGATTTAATTTATTTAAATATTTTTATTAAGAAAACATTGCTTATTTTGTTTCCTGTTTTTACAATTATATGTATTAATTTTTTATCAATTTCAGAAAACTTTATATTATCATGGGTTGGTGATGGTTACTTAGAATCATCAAATATTTCTTTCTTATTTGTTTTGTCATTCATTTTTTCAGCAATATCATTTGTTGCTTCTGCATATTTAACAACAGTTCAGGATTTAAAAAGTTTGAATATTATTTCATTTCTTCAGCCTGTTGTTTTTTGGGTTTTAGTTTTGGTTTATTCAACTTTTTTTCTCAAACTATTTAATTTTGTAGCTTTAAAACTCGCTATAATTATTTTTACAGATTTAATTTTATTTTTAGTCTTGGTAAAAAAAGTAAACTTAAATATTATAACGTTTTTAAAAACAAACCTATCAAATCTTCTTTTACCATTAATTTTAATCGCTCTATTTAATTATTGCTTTTTACATTTACTTCCTTTTGAAAAATCTAAAATCAATTTATTGTTAGTGATTAGTTATTTTGGTGTTACATCTTTTATTGGTTTAGGTTCTTTAATCTTAACCTCACGTAATCATCAAAAAATAATTTTTAAATTAAAAAATATTTTTATTAATTAAAATTATGAAAATAACTTTTTCTGAATTAAAATCCAGAGTTTTAGAATTGGCGATTATTTGCTTGCCATTAGAATCCTTTGGGTTTGTTTCAGGTGAATTTGTTTTTAATCCTTCTCTTTTTTTAATAATAATTTTTACTTTTTTAAACCTGTTTAGTTCAAAGTTTAATTATAAAACTTTTCTTTTAATTTTAATTTTTATTTCTTATTTACTTTTTATTTCAATTATTAAAAACAATGATTTTAATTTTATCTTTTCTTATTTACTATTTGTAATAAATTTTTCATTTTTAATATTTGATAGTTCAAAGCTTAAATTAAATTTATTTAGATCAATAAAAATTTCGTTACTAGTTTCCGTCTTAATAGTTGGTTTAGATATTATTATTCCAGATTTCAATACTTATTTTTCTTCTTTTCAATATCCGAGGAGAGTTGGTCAAAATGTTTTTCAAATTATTCCTTTTGCTAGATTTACTAGTGGTTTCTCAGAATCTTCTAATTATGGCTCATATTTGTTCTTAATGTATTTTTTATATAATTACCAATCTATTAAATCTAAATCATTTGAAATATTAATTTTTTGCTTAGTTATTTTATCTCAATCTTTCACAGCATATTTTTTGTTTTTTGTTTTTTTGTTAGTAACTAAATTCCAGTTTAATAAAAAATCTTCTTATTATTATTTAATCCCAGTCTTGTCATTATTACTTTACTCTTCTTATGATAGAATTGTATATATAATTTCATCTTTTAATGATTTAAGTTACTATACAAGCTTTGGAAGACGTTTCTTATCTATTTATCTAATTTTTAGCGACTTTTTAGATTATGGTTCCTTTTTAACAGGTTATGGATTTGAAAATCAACAAATTCAATTAATTGATAAATTTAAGTACTGGAATATTGATTTAACAGAGGGTTGGATTCATAATATATTAATTAACCTGCTTTTAGTTGGTGGAATTATTTCATTCTTTTTTCTTTTTTTAATAATTCAACATATCAGCAATAGAAATACGAAGTTTATATTTATAAATATTTTTTTGATAGTACTAATTAGTTTTGTTTCTGGAAGGCTTTCCTATTGGTTTTATTGGCTTCCTTTATTTTTAACACCTTATTTTATATACAATGAAAATAAAGTTTCTAAATGACCTACCACTTTCACTAGCATATGGAGGTAAAGAACAACAAATGATTGATTATTTTAATTCTTTAGAAAAGAATGGTCATGATATTTCCATGTTTGATGTAAATAATTTGAATGAGTTTGATGATTTAGATATTCTTCATCTTTTTGGAGAAGGTGGTTTAATTTCCGATGTAATAAAGTTTATTAAAATTAATAATATAAAAGTTAAAATTATAGTTAGTCCTAGTTTTTATAGAAGACCTTACTATTTTTATAAAGTTTTAAAAGTTTTAGAAAAATTTAAAATTCCAACTTGGTATAGGTACAAAAAAAATATTTACGAGGATTCTGACAGTATAATAGTCAATAGTGAAATTGAAAAAGAATACTTATTAAAAATATTTAATATTAATAAAAACAACATTAAAGTTATTTACAATAAGGTTGATCTGAACATAACTAATAAGAAACACTTGAAAGATTTTGAATTTAAAAATTTTTTTCTTTGTGTTACCCACTTAAATGAAAGAAAAAACATATTAAATCTTCTAGCAGCTCAAAAATTAATTTTTGAAAAACACAATATTAAGCTCATTCTAGTTGGTAAAAACAGATTTGATAAAATTTCAAATCATCAGAAATTTTTAAAAATAATTAAAAATAATTCTTCTGTTAAGTACATTCCAGGCCTTGATAAAAATATTAACGAAGATTATAATAAATTACAATATTTATTTAGAAATTGTATGTTTCATATTTTACCCTCACATGTTGAGAGCCCCGGAATATCTAGTCTTGAAGCAATATCTTTTAGTAAAAAAATTTTAGTTGGAGATTTTTCAATTGTCAAAGAATATTTTAACGATGAAGCGAGTTATTGTAAATTTGGTATTCATGAAATATATAATGCAATTAACTTAATGTTAAATGAAAATCATTTTAATGATAAAAAATATAGCTCTGAATTATTAAACAAAATATCTTTAAAAAATTTATCATTCGATCTAAATAAAGTATACAGTGAATAATTTAACCAAACATTATTGTAAAAAGTTTAATATAAATTCTATAGAAAACATCTTAGATGTTGGGCCTGGATATAAATCAGATGGTCTTGACATTAAAAAAAAAAAACATTCTATTAATGTCGACATTTTTGAAGGTGACGATAAAGTAATTGATTATAAGATCTCATCACTTTTTGGGCGTAATCAGTTTTTTTATAATAAAATTAAACAATGATTAGTATTATTATTCCCACAAAGGGTAAGTCTGAATTATTGGAAAATTTGATAAAATCTATTATGGATTCGACATTCAATAATTACGAAATTATAGTAGTATCCAATACCAATAACATTAATTTAAATAATATTAAAATTATTTTTAACGAAACCTTTAAAGGATATTCTCATGCTTTAAATTTAGGAGCAAAAGCTGCAAAAGGAGAATTTCTTTTTTTTATAAATGATGACATGTTGTTTAATAAAAATGCATTAAAAAATTTATATGATGGTGCTTTAAAACAAGGAAAAGAAAACTTGTATGCACCCATGCTTTTAAATCATGATGGTTCCTTACAAGATTCTGTTTTTTTAAGTTTTTTTTCAAAAACTATTTTTGAATCTTTTCAAAACAAAGTTCATTACTTTGCCATTAAAATTGTAAATCTTTTTTTGTATCTTTTAAATTTAAAATTAACTATGTGGGGTTTGACAAATATAAACCCAAATTCAAATAAAAACTATAAACATGTGATGGGTGCTGCAATTTTTATTTATAAAACAACTTATAAAAAAGCAGGAGGCTTTGATGAAAAAATTCACCTTACACTGGAGGATCAGTTATTTTGTATGAATGTTTTGAAATTAGGTTACAAAGTAAAGTTTGTTGAAGATTCTAAAATAATACATTATGGAAATCAAACTGTATCCCATTTAAAAAACTTTGATGATATTTTCAAAGATTCAGTAGATTACTTTAGAAATTTTAAATAAAATTATGAAAAGACATTTAGTGGTTTTTGGAACAAGACCAGAAGCAATAAAAATGATACCCATTTATTTAGAGTTATTAAAACATAATAAAAAAAAAAATGTTTTTTTATGTGTTACTGGCCAGCATGACGAAATGCTTTATCAAGTTATAGATTTTTTCAATGTTAAAGTAGATGTCGATTTGAAAGTAATGGGAATTAACCAATCCCTTTCTGAGCTTTCTGCTAAAATATTAGTTAGTCTAGATAGGGTATTTAAAAATTTTAAACCAGATTATGTCTATGTTCATGGTGACACAACCACTTCAACAATTTCTGCTTTAGCTGCATTTTATAATAAATTAATTGTATGCCATGTTGAAGCTGGGTTAAGATCAAATAATAAATATTCTCCTTTTCCCGAAGAAATGAATAGAAGAATAACTTCTAAAATTACTGATTATCACTTTACTCCAACTATTGAAGCAACTAAAAATTTAATTAGTGAAGGAATTGATTCTAAAAAAATTTATAAATCTGGCAACACAGTTATTGATGCTCTTAAGCATGCGTTGAAAGTTGTTGACAAAAAAAATTACAAATTATTTTTTAAAAAAAATAATTTGTTGCAAAATGAAAATTTTATATTAATTACGATTCATAGAAGAGAAAATTTTGGTATAAAAATGATTGAAATTTGTGAGGCGATAAAAAAATTAAGCTCTAAGTTTAAGCACTTTAAATTTGTTTTTCCTGTTCACCTTAATCCAAACATAAGAAAAGTAGTTAATGATCAATTAAATAATATTCCCAATATTTTATTAATTGAACCACTTGATTATGGTCAGTTTGTTTGGGCAATGAAATATTGTAAAATTATTTTATCTGATAGTGGTGGTGTTCAGGAGGAAGGTCCATTTATTGGAAAACCTGTTGTAGTTTTAAGAGAAAACACTGAGCGACCTGAAGCAGTCGAAAGTGGAGTTGCATTTTTAGTTGGAAGTAATAAAAAGAAGATTATATCAAAAGTATCTGAATTAATTTTAGATATCGATTATTATAACTTAATTTCGAAACCAATTAATATTTATGGAGATGGTAACGCTTCAAAAATGATAATAAATTATCTAAATAAAGTAATATGAAAAAAATTTTAGTAACTGGTGGATGGGATGATTTTACATGGTGGTTATTTGAAAAATAAATCTATAATATAATTTTTTATTTATGAATAAAAATTGGAAAAAACCTTTTGAAAATGAAAAAGATGTAATAGAAACTTGGGATTTAGTTGCAGATGATTATGATTATCATGATTACATAAGTGCAAACGACTCAAAAGCTAATTATGAACACATATTTAAGGCACTTTCAAATAAAATCAATGGTAAGAGTTTTTTAGAGGTCGGTTGTGGAAGTGCCTTTATGTCTTTTAAATTTGCAGAAAAAGGAGCTAAAATTTCTTTATTGGATATATCAATGAATGTTTTAGAAAAGGCTAAAGTTTTTTTTAATAAAAACAAAACCCAATTTTACAATATTTATTGTAATAGCGCATTGGATATTAAAGAAAAAAATAAAAAATTTGACGTTGTTTGGAACGCTGGAGTTATTGAACATTTTCATGAAAAGGATCAAATTAAAATGATAGATGAAATGTATAGACTTACCAAACCTGGAGGATATTTTATAATTCAAGTACCAAATTCAAATTGTATCCCATATCAAATTTGGCAATACCTATTAAAAATAACAAATAAATGGCCATATGGATATCAAAAGGATATTTCACCAAATAAACTATCTTATCTGATTAAAAAATCAAATAAGAAAGAGCCTTTTGAATGTTATTCTTATAATCCTGTACTTGGTTTTTTATTATTACCTGGATTTAGAAAAATTACTAAATTACTTGGATTTGATAAGTTAAAATTTCACTCAAAAAAATCCTTTTTTGGTTCTGTAACTATTTCGATATTAAAAAAATCCTTTTGATAAATGATTAGCATAACTATTCCAACAAAAGGAATTACTAATATTTTATTAATTGAACCACTTGATTATAGTCAGTTTGTTAGGGCTATGAAATATTGTAAAATTATTTTGTCAGATAGTGGTGGTGTTTAAGAGGAAGGTCCATTCATTGGAAAACCTGTTGTAGTTTTAAAAAAAATACCGAACGACCTGAAGCAGTCGAAAATGAGGTTGCATTTTTAGTTGGAAGTAATAAAAAGAAGATTATATTAAAATGTATCTGAATTAATTTTAGATATTGATTATTATAACTTAATTTCGAAATCAATTAATATTTATGGAGATGGTAACGCATCAAAAATGATAATAAATTATCTAAATAAAGTAATATGAAAAAAATTTTAATAACTGGTGGATGTGGATTTGTTGGTCGACATTTAACAAATAGATTAATTGAAGATAAAACAAATTTAGTAACTGTTGTTGACAATATGTACGAAGGAAGTGGATGTATACACCCAAATGTTTGGCCTTCTATTTTTAAAAAT
>ERZ807291.8758-NODE-8758-length-11173-cov-9.410865_pt1 | contig 11173 bp, 1 predicted proteins | sample MGYA00521257_ERZ807291 | MGnify/ENA primary metagenome ERZ807291 (study PRJEB31413, sample SAMN03169783) | marine metagenome | biome: Marine; feature: Water; material: Subsurface seawater | place: North Sea | collected 2011-04-28 | depth 1 m m ...
CCTTTTATTAATACACCAATCTACATTTTATTTATTTGATATTTTATCTTGAAATTTTAAATGAAATATAAAAATTAATAATGTTAATAACACTTACGTTAAGGATTATGAAAACATTAATAATTTAAATAATATTAACTTTGAAACTAGTAACATAAACTCTAATAATAATTTAAATATTAATACGTCATCAGAAATTTCAAATTCTATTAGATTTATTCGTTTTTACAACCCACTTATTAATTATTCATATAAATCAGGTCACTATTTAGGTATTTGAGATAAACTATACCCCTCTTTAATGACATCTTTTATTGAAGTAACTAAGAATGTTATAAAAGCATCATGGTTTTTTTCATCTGATTTCTCTGCATTATTAAATAATAATTACAAAACTTTTAATAATTTTTTTACAAATACTATAAACATTAAAACATCTTCTATAAACTCTTGATATTCAAATCATGTACAACCTATTTATAGTTACTTTAATATACTTTCAGTTATACAAAACAATAACGAGTATGTTAATACTAGGTGAATCTCCATTAACTCTTTAAATCAAAAATTTTCAAGAATGTTTACTTCTAGTTCTACACAACAACGTATATTATCTAATTGAAGGCAGTTGAAATTTACTAGGGAAGCTTGGAGGTGTAAATTACTAACTTCAAGGCACCAAAACACTATATACCGTAGGTATGTAGGAGAAGAGGGTCTTATTTGGTCTATTGACCGTAATGCTAAGGATTTATTACCTGGTTGGGCTATGGTTACACCCTTTTCTGCGAGAACTCGTTACACTGCAATAGGTAAGACAGATATAGGTTTAATGGGTGTTTTGATTGTATTAAATGCATCTATAGTTAGTTCAGCTAATTTTTTAGTTACGTACCGTTATTTATCCACTTTAAATAACCGTAAAATGCGTGATGCTAGATCTTTTTTTGCTGAAAGTTTAATTGTAGCTTCTTGAATGATGATAGCTGCTAATCCTATGCTTGTTATAGGTATTATAATGTTAATTATGGATAGACACTGACAAACTTCTTTTTTTGATTATTCTGGTGGTGGGGATACTGTTTTATTTCAACATATGTTTTGGTTTTTTGGACACCCCGAAGTATATGTTATAATGATTCCTGTTTTTGGTTTTGCAAATACAGTATTATCATATTACTTACGTAAACGTGTTTCTGCTAGGTCAAGTCTTATGTATTCTATGTATACGATAGCATTTTTAGGTTTTTTTGTTTGAGGTCATCATATGTATATGGTTGGATTATCACATACAACAAGAATGTTATTTAGTACATTAACTGTTATGATTTCAGTTCCTGCTGCAACAAAATTAATGCATTGATCTGTTACTTTAGTAAATAGTTTTTTTACTATGGAGGTACCCTTTCTATGAACACTTACTTTCATTTATTTTTTTATATCTGGTGGTGTGTCTGGTATGTGCGTAGCTCATACAGGTATGGATGTCTTATTCCATGATACATTTTATGTTATAGGACATTTTCATGTAATGTTGGCAGGTTCAGGTATGATGGGTATTTTTTCAGCCTTTTATTTCTATTTTCCTGCTATGTACGGTGTACGTTACAGTAGAATATATGCTTATATACACTACGTTTATTATGTTATTGGTCAATTTTTAATAGTAGTACCTATGTTATGATTAGGTTACTGTGGTCAACCAAGGCGTGTTTTAGATTACCCCTCTGCTTTCGGTGGGTGACATGCAATTTCATCAGCTGGTCATTTAATAACAGTTTTCGCTATGTTATCCTTTTTTATAATGATATATGATAGTATTAGGCAAGCTAAGCCAACTATACGTAGTAATTTTGGTGTAGGTAGATTTAATACTAGGTTAAATTTTTACCTATTTGAAATTAATAGGTTAAGTTTTATACAACGTAAGAGTTTTTATTCATATAGGTTTTTAAAATTAAATAATCATAAGAAAGAACTAAACCTACTAACAATATCATACTTTGATACTACTTTATTTTCTTATAGATTTTTTAAAAAAAATTAAAATATAAATAAGTAATGAGTTTTTCTGATTGAGCTGATATATTAAATATTTCCCATCTTAATCGTTGATTAAATTCCGATTACTTGAATTCAATTTTTAAAGATGTTAATTTAAATGATTTTCTATATAATAATATTACTAATTTTTTTAATCCAGCGTCAATACTAGATGTCTTTACCAAAAATGGTACTAATTTTTTTTTACCATTAGTACAAGAGTTTTTAAGTTCTAATACTTGTGAATTTATAAAAAATTTATGGAGTTTAACTAAAGATAATAATAATATTATACAAAATAACTCTAATATTTCACTTATAAAGACATTAATAGAGTCGGATAACTTATTAAACACTGATTTATACAATATAAACTTTAATCTAGTTAGTGAAATGTTTTTCTTAACTAAACCGAAAACCGAACCATTTTCTATAATAGAGGTTTTACCTGAACATAAAGATACCCTTGAGATATTTGAAGCGTTATCTGTTAACACTGATAACTCTTTATATGCACATTTACACCTCCCTGAATTTAAATTATATTATCCAGAACCTTTTATAGCATCACCATCATTTGTACACGAAGAATTATGATTCATGCATATACTACATTACCAACATTGGTTATGATTTTTCTTTATATCATTAATTATGTTATTTTTTATAACATTCATTAATGTTGTAAGGTGGTGTAATCCACGTATTAAACCTAAACGTGAGACTAGAGGAGTTAGTAGGTCTAAGTGTGCTGATTTAATAACAGCTTGTGTACCTGTTTCGTGGGCAGCGACTATTATTATCACGGAATCAGTTGATGCGGCAGATTATTATGATGGTTTTGGTACTGGAGAGGTAGTAGTTGGTGTTAGAGCTTATCAATGAGGTTGGGAATATTTTTTCCCTAAAAATATAGATCTTAGTTATAATGTAAACCCTACATATTCTACAGTAACCGGTAATTCACTTAAGTATAATAAGACAAGTGAAAGTAGTAACCAATCAAACCACCTTTGGAAGAGTATGCGATCCAAAAATAACAATATATTAGAATCTACACCCACACACGCATTATTATCACCTACTGATAATAGTAAAGTTTTAGATTTTATAAATTTTAATAATTTAGGTTCCAATACAATTAATATGTCAAATGCTTTTAAGAAGATACAATCTTCAACTAAAACAAATACACAGGAATTATTTAACACTGAGTCAGATTTTAGTTTAAAATATAATAAAATAAACAACCTTTATCTAAACGATTCGAACGCTCATGATAGTTTATACTATGGTATAAAAAGGCAACATGAATATACAAGTAGTTTATCTTTATTTAATAACTCTACTTCACAATTAGATAACAATAGTGTTTCTAAACTACTTGATTATAATTTTAATTATAATAATAATACAAATTTATATAATAACACTTCTCTATATAATAATAGTACGAAATTAAAAACAAATACTTTAAATACAAATATAAATACAGGTGAGTATTATATAAATGATTTAAGTGATTATTATAAAACTAATACATTTAAAGAGTTTGGACAAAGTATAGTTAAAGGTCAAGTTAATAGTAGTCTACAACCTAATTTAAGTTTATTAAACTCAAGTATATTAAACTTAAACACACCGAATCAATTACTAGGTTTAGATATAATATATAAAACATTTTTTTCAAAGTCACCTAATCAACAAATCTTATCAAGTGATCGTAATGTACGTAATTTAAATAATTTAAATCCTTTAAAAAATAATATAAATGTAAGTAGTAATATTAATGATAATTTTATATCTACTGATAATAAAAAAAGTTTAATGACACAATCTACCACCTTTTTTACACAAAATCATACACCCACTAGTTTTAGTAACGGTAAATTATTAAACATATCATATGATAAATTCACAGAATCTGGTATGAACTCTACTATTTTATCTGCTAAGGAAGAATTAGCCCCTAATTTTATATTTACACCCTTCTGGTCTAGTTTATGAGCTAATACAGATAACACTGTTCGATTAAAAAATATCGAATTATTTAATGTATTATCTTCTAACAATACTATACCTACTATAACTGAATACAGTGAATATGATTTTAGAAATTGACAAGCTATAGAGTTATTAGAGGATTCTTTTTGAGAATCTACATACTCATCTTATACGCAAGACGAGTATGTTAATATACTTAATAGTGTTATAGGTACGTATAGTTTAGAAAAACAAGAGCGTCTTTTTAATAGTATTAATAGGGTACTAAAATTACAAACTAATTTTTTACTAAAACCCTTTTTTAAAAATAATTTAAATACTCAAAATTCACATAGTTTACCTATATATACTGAAGATTATTATAATAACCCTAACCTAACCAATTTAAATAACTTTAGTTTATATGATAATGAGTTAGAGGTAGATTTATTTGATGAGTCTTATACTAGTAATAAAGTTGTTAATTATGTATATTATACAAACTATTTAAATAGTTTTAATATTTATAATAATTCTGTATACCCTTTCTCCTATATCCAAGTTCTAAATATGTTTAGGGCAAATTACGACGAGAATATACACTCCTTCAATACGATTAATATTGAAAATAACGATAACCTATCTAACATTGACAGTAGTGATATTAGGTCTACGAATTATATAAAATTAAGATCAACTGCAAAGAATTCAATAGTAACTTTTAATGCCCTACAAAAGGTTTTCAGACCTAGGTTTGATGAAGGTAGGTCTAATGTACATTTTAATGATCTATCAAATACATTTGTCAAATATCCATTACTATCTGATAAACGTACTCCTTTCGAAAACTTATTAGGTAAGAATAAAGAGAGTTTTTACACTACAACTAGTTATAAAAATTATATTACAAGTAGTTTTAGTAATTTAGGTACTAATCTAAATAGTTTGAATATATATTTTGCTAATTTACCTTTCTTGTTATCAATGCAAAGTGATGCTTCAAGGCACTTATGATTTGATTCACAATCAAGATGAACTTCTATAGAAATCCAACCCTCATCAGTTGCTAGATATTCTCTATTAGGATTACCTTATTTTTCTAAGAATTTTGAATATTCAACTCAACAAAGTGATGAGATTAATGATAGTGAAACTTACCTATTAAGAATGTCTAAAGCAAGGAAAAATTATATGTCTAATTGAGCATTAACACCTTATATATACTCAAGGTTATCGTATTGGTACTCCTATAACGGTTATATTAATAAATCATTCAATCAAGGTAGTTTATCAACCCTAAGATTGATGTTAGACTTATCTAATAAGTTTTGATTAAATAATAGTTTAATGAACTTGAATAGTATGTACACCCCTTCAATTAGTGATATTAATACTCCAGGTAGGGGCTCATGAAAACCTTTATCAAATATTCAAGGTTATAATTATACTACCTCTACACTTATTAATATTTTATCTAAACGTGAATATTTATATCGAGAATACTTTTTAAATAAAGGATTTTCAGTTAATATACCTAAATACTTAACGTCTTCACCTTCAAATTCATTATTAAGTGAGATAAAATATAGTTATGATTTAATTGACCCTACAAATTTTTCAAATGAAATTTCTAGGGATCTTTTTTACCAAAATACAAACATATTCTATTTTAATTTATGATCCAAAATAAATTCTACCTTAAATATAGCATTTATTAATAATTATATTTCATATTATATTCTTGGATCAAATCTTAATGATAATGTAGGTTCGAATTATAATATTTATAAAAACCAGTTTAGGCCTATGCGTAAGGGTATTTCTAATATGATAAGGCTACATGCAACAGGTGCTATTGCTATGCCAACTGAAATAAGACTACATATATTAGCTTCGTCTAAAGATATTATACACTCGTGAGCAATACCTTCCGCTGGTATTAAGATAGATTGTGTACCTGGATATTCTTCACATAGGGTAGCTATATTTTTAGTATCAGGTATTTTTTGGGGTCAATGTATGGAGATATGTGGTAGGTTTCACCATTGAATGCCTATAATTGTTTATTTTATGAAAAAGGATTTATTTTTTTTATGATGTACCCACTTTATACACTATTCCTATAATGAAAACTTTTTTACTTCTAATGACCATGAACTATTAAGTAAGATTAAATTAGTTTCATTCTAATCAAATACGTATTTATTAGGTATTTTATATTTTAATATTTATAAAAGATATATTAATTTTATTATATATATTAGAAGAATTTATACCCTTTAAAGATGTTTTAGGTGTTAAATTTCTAAAACATATACTATAATAAATTCCATAAATGACATAACTAATAAACCTTTAGTTACTTATAATTATAATGATTCTATATTATATTTAAATAGTTTAGGTTTATGTAGTAATAATAATTTAAATTTGTATAGTAAATTGGATTTTACACAAACCCTAAATAATACTTTAATAGTATCAACTTATTAATTTAATAAATAATGAATGTTTTAAATTTAACTTATATATTAAATAATTCCCATCTTAATCGTTGATTAAATTCTGATTACTTGAATTCAATGTTTAAAGATGTTAATTTAAATGATTTTCTATATAATAATATTACTAATTTTTTTAATCCAGCGTCAATACTAGATGTCTTTACCAAAAATGGTACTAATTTTTTTTTACCATTAGTACAAGAGTTTTTAAGTTCTAATACTTGTGAATTTATAAAAAATTTATGGAGTTTAACTAAAGATAATAATAATATTATACAAAATAACTCTAATATTTCACTTATAAAGACATTAATAGAGTCGGATAACTTATTAAACACTGATTTATACAATATAAACTTTAATCTAGTTAGTGAAATGTTTTTCTTAACTAAACCGAAAACCGAACCATTTTCTATAATAGAGGTTTTACCTGAACATAAAGATACCCTTGAGATATTTGAAGCGTTATCTGTTAACACTGATAACTCTTTATATGCACATTTACACCTCCCTGAATTTAAATTATATTATCCAGAACCTTTTATAGCATCACCATCATTTGTACACGAAGAATTATGATTCATGCATATACTACATTACCAACATTGGTTATGATTTTTCTTTATATCATTAATTATGTTATTTTTTATAACATTCATTAATGTTGTAAGGTGGTGTAATCCACGTATTAAACCTAAACGTGAGACTAGAGGAGTTAGTAGGTCTAAGTGTGCTGATTTAATAACAGCTTGTGTACCTGTTTCGTGGGCAGCGACTATTATTATCACGGAATCAGTTGATGCGGCAGATTATTATGATGGTTTTGGTACTGGAGAGGTAGTAGTTGGTGTTAGAGCTTATCAATGAGGTTGGGAATATTTTTTCCCTAAAAATATAGATCTTAGTTATAATGTAAACCCTACATATTCTACAGTAACCGGTAATTCACTTAAGTATAATAAGACAAGTGAAAGTAGTAACCAATCAAACCACCTTTGGAAGAGTATGCGATCCAAAAATAACAATATATTAGAATCTACACCCACACACGCATTATTATCACCTACTGATAATAGTAAAGTTTTAGATTTTATAAATTTTAATAATTTAGGTTCCAATACAATTAATATGTCAAATGCTTTTAAGAAGATACAATCTTCAACTAAAACAAATACACAGGAATTATTTAACACTGAGTCAGATTTTAGTTTAAAATATAATAAAATAAACAACCTTTATCTAAACGATTCGAACGCTCATGATAGTTTATACTATGGTATAAAAAGGCAACATGAATATACAAGTAGTTTATCTTTATTTAATAACTCTACTTCACAATTAGATAACAATAGTGTTTCTAAACTACTTGATTATAATTTTAATTATAATAATAATACAAATTTATATAATAACACTTCTCTATATAATAATAGTACGAAATTAAAAACAAATACTTTAAATACAAATATAAATACAGGTGAGTATTATATAAATGATTTAAGTGATTATTATAAAACTAATACATTTAAAGAGTTTGGACAAAGTATAGTTAAAGGTCAAGTTAATAGTAGTCTACAACCTAATTTAAGTTTATTAAACTCAAGTATATTAAACTTAAACACACCGAATCAATTACTAGGTTTAGATATAATATATAAAACATTTTTTTCAAAGTCACCTAATCAACAAATCTTATCAAGTGATCGTAATGTACGTAATTTAAATAATTTAAATCCTTTAAAAAATAATATAAATGTAAGTAGTAATATTAATGATAATTTTATATCTACTGATAATAAAAAAAGTTTAATGACACAATCTACCACCTTTTTTACACAAAATCATACACCCACTAGTTTTAGTAACGGTAAATTATTAAACATATCATATGATAAATTCACAGAATCTGGTATGAACTCTACTATTTTATCTGCTAAGGAAGAATTAGCCCCTAATTTTATATTTACACCCTTCTGGTCTAGTTTATGAGCTAATACAGATAACACTGTTCGATTAAAAAATATCGAATTATTTAATGTATTATCTTCTAACAATACTATACCTACTATAACTGAATACAGTGAATATGATTTTAGAAATTGACAAGCTATAGAGTTATTAGAGGATTCTTTTTGAGAATCTACATACTCATCTTATACGCAAGACGAGTATGTTAATATACTTAATAGTGTTATAGGTACGTATAGTTTAGAAAAACAAGAGCGTCTTTTTAATAGTATTAATAGGGTACTAAAATTACAAACTAATTTTTTACTAAAACCCTTTTTTAAAAATAATTTAAATACTCAAAATTCACATAGTTTACCTATATATACTGAAGATTATTATAATAACCCTAACCTAACCAATTTAAATAACTTTAGTTTATATGATAATGAGTTAGAGGTAGATTTATTTGATGAGTCTTATACTAGTAATAAAGTTGTTAATTATGTATATTATACAAACTATTTAAATAGTTTTAATATTTATAATAATTCTGTATACCCTTTCTCCTATATCCAAGTTCTAAATATGTTTAGGGCAAATTACGACGAGAATATACACTCCTTCAATACGATTAATATTGAAAATAACGATAACCTATCTAACATTGACAGTAGTGATATTAGGTCTACGAATTATATAAAATTAAGATCAACTGCAAAGAATTCAATAGTAACTTTTAATGCCCTACAAAAGGTTTTCAGACCTAGGTTTGATGAAGGTAGGTCTAATGTACATTTTAATGATCTATCAAATACATTTGTCAAATATCCATTACTATCTGATAAACGTACTCCTTTCGAAAACTTATTAGGTAAGAATAAAGAGAGTTTTTACACTACAACTAGTTATAAAAATTATATTACAAGTAGTTTTAGTAATTTAGGTACTAATCTAAATAGTTTGAATATATATTTTGCTAATTTACCTTTCTTGTTATCAATGCAAAGTGATGCTTCAAGGCACTTATGATTTGATTCACAATCAAGATGAACTTCTATAGAAATCCAACCCTCATCAGTTGCTAGATATTCTCTATTAGGATTACCTTATTTTTCTAAGAATTTTGAATATTCAACTCAACAAAGTGATGAGATTAATGATAGTGAAACTTACCTATTAAGAATGTCTAAAGCAAGGAAAAATTATATGTCTAATTGAGCATTAACACCTTATATATACTCAAGGTTATCGTATTGGTACTCCTATAACGGTTATATTAATAAATCATTCAATCAAGGTAGTTTATCAACCCTAAGATTGATGTTAGACTTATCTAATAAGTTTTGATTAAATAATAGTTTAATGAACTTGAATAGTATGTACACCCCTTCAATTAGTGATATTAATACTCCAGGTAGGGGCTCATGAAAACCTTTATCAAATATTCAAGGTTATAATTATACTACCTCTACACTTATTAATATTTTATCTAAACGTGAATATTTATATCGAGAATACTTTTTAAATAAAGGATTTTCAGTTAATATACCTAAATACTTAACGTCTTCACCTTCAAATTCATTATTAAGTGAGATAAAATATAGTTATGATTTAATTGACCCTACAAATTTTTCAAATGAAATTTCTAGGGATCTTTTTTACCAAAATACAAACATATTCTATTTTAATTTATGATCCAAAATAAATTCTACCTTAAATATAGCATTTATTAATAATTATATTTCATATTATATTCTTGGATCAAATCTTAATGATAATGTAGGTTCGAATTATAATATTTATAAAAACCAGTTTAGGCCTATGCGTAAGGGTATTTCTAATATGATAAGGCTACATGCAACAGGTGCTATTGCTATGCCAACTGAAATAAGACTACATATATTAGCTTCGTCTAAAGATATTATACACTCGTGAGCAATACCTTCCGCTGGTATTAAGATAGATTGTGTACCTGGATATTCTTCACATAGGGTAGCTATATTTTTAGTATCAGGTATTTTTTGGGGTCAATGTATGGAGATATGTGGTAGGTTTCACCATTGAATGCCTATAATTGTTTATTTTATGAAAAAGGATTTATTTTTTTTATGATGTACCCACTTTATACACTATTCCTATAATGAAAACTTTTTTACTTCTAATGACCATGAACTATTAAGTAAGATTAAATTAGTTTCATTCTAATAAAATACATATTTATTAGATATTTTATATTTTAATACCTATAAAAGGTATATTAATTTTATTATATATATTATAGTAATTTATACCCTTTAAAGATTTTATTGAGTTATTAAAACTTTTTTATACAAAATGTATTTTTAAAAAGTATTAAACTTTTATTAAAATAATACTATTTTAAAAATTTTTAAGTTTATATTTGTTTATTAAGAGTGTAATTATGACTGTATGTATAATAATATACGTTATATATTTTGATTAAAAATTTATAAATATCCAGAATATTTATATTAATTAACCTGATTATAATATAAATATTCTGGATATTTATATTATAATCAGGTTAATTAATATAAATTAATATTTATATATTAACCGTTAAAGATTTTTAAAAAAAAAAAATTTTTTAATCCGGAATGTAAACATTCCGGAACTCGTAGGTGTGAGTGTTTATGGCCGATATCTTGCATCTATGAAGAATAATTTATATA
>ERZ807291.8760-NODE-8760-length-11173-cov-4.158392_pt1 | contig 11173 bp, 9 predicted proteins | sample MGYA00521257_ERZ807291 | MGnify/ENA primary metagenome ERZ807291 (study PRJEB31413, sample SAMN03169783) | marine metagenome | biome: Marine; feature: Water; material: Subsurface seawater | place: North Sea | collected 2011-04-28 | depth 1 m m ...
GAAGCGACGATTGAGATGGACGGGGTAGAATGGACGGAAGAGCAAAATTGGATGGGTATTCAGGAGCTACAAGGTCTTTGGGAGATTGATATTCATGAACGGGATCTCGAACCGTTGAACACCCATTTATGGAACCTTGAGGGGGAAGAGTGGGGGTGGAGAACATCGAGTACGGTGGTTCTCTCAAGTGCTTATGGAAAGACCGTGTCTGATCTGTCATGGGAATCACAACAGTTTGTGGGGCCCAACTTTTTGAATACCACAGAGCCCTTTCCATTGAATGTCAACCTGGAATGGATTGATCTCTGGATGGAGGAACGATGAAACGGCGAAGATTGGTACAATCCGCATTGGGGGCTGGAAGTTTGGCCTTGTTGTCACGTGTGTCTGGTGCTTCTGGAGCAACGCCTGTCAAACGCAGATTGATAACGGTATATTCTCGAGGTGGTTGGGATACCACAATGATCTTTGACCCCAAAGGTCAACGTTCTCAGATTCAAACGTCATCTGATGGTACAGAGCAGCAAACAGCTGGTCTTTCATTTGTTGCCTCTTCTAACCGTCCTTCCGTAGGTCAGTTTTTTGATCGTTTTGCTGGGCAGTCATGCATTGTGAATGGGGTGTCTGTTGATTCTATCAGCCATGATAAGTGTGCAAGGCTTTTGTTTACGGGTGGTAGACTGAGTAATATGTCGGATTATGCCTCGATAATCGCTACGGAATCCGAATCGTTACCATTGCCCTATGTGATATTATCCGGACCTCGTTTTACTGGAAAACTGGGGTACAATGTGACCAAAGTAGATCAACGATTTGTCGATTCACTCAGTGTATCTTCAGAGATTGATTTTTCGATGGTAGAATCTGCAGTCCAAGAGAGTGTTGGCACCTCTGATTCAGAACGCATCAATGAATATTTGAGAACGTTAGAACGGCGTCAGCAGCTTCGGTCTTATACCAATCTCTTTCCGACGTCTGTGAGTGTAGATCCAACGTCACAGATTGATCTGTTGATGAATCTGTTGGGTAATGATTTGTCTGCCGTAGGTCTCATGCAAGTTCTTCCACCACCATTTTGTCAATGGGACTCTCACAGTGGCAATGATGACTCTCAAAATGGGTGTCTAGAGTATCTGTTTGAGCAACTGTTGTATTTGGGTGAATCCTTGCGAAATACATTGGATACGGATGGAGTACCGTTGATCGAAAGTACAACAGTTATGGTCTTGTCAGAGATGGGACGAACACCTGTTTACAATACAGCCAATGGAAAAGATCATTGGCCATACACTTCCATGTTGATGTTTGGTCATGGGATTCAGGGCGGTCGGGTTGTTGGTGCTACAGATGAACAATTGATATCTGCACCGATTGATTTGGGGACTGGAGAGAAAACGGCTCAAGGCAGTCGCTTACAAGTAGGAAGTGTCCTTGCTGGACTCTTGCAGTCCTTTGATATAGATTCCAACCAATATCTGGATAATAGACCGTTCTTGGCACCGTTTGTGTTGCGGTAACATTTTCGGGTCTTACATCGATGGTGATTTGGATAGGGTATTTTGTTTAGCCCACAAATTTTTGCAAGCGTTTGAACAGAGGAATGGAACTTTCTTCATCTCTTGGTTGGTAAGGCTCATCAATATAAGCCATGTACATCGTTCGACGTTGGGATGCTTTCCCAGTAACGGTTGCCTGTGCAGTACGGTGCCACGCACGACCATCATGAATGGTTAAGTCACCACGTTTAACCACCAAGGGAACTTCTTTTGGATCTGGAGTATGTGTAAAAAACATTGGAAACTTACGGAATAGCATCATGAAGATGCTTTGTGTGTGCGTACCAGGTAGAATCCGAACACCACCCTTTTCCAACGGACAATCATCCAGATAGAGTCCAACATTCAACATGACTCCAGGTTTCCGTAAGTTGTAAAAGATGTCTCTTGGAGAATCCGTATGCCAACCCAATTTTGTATAGGCAGAAGTGGGTGTGTTGATAAAATTATTGATTACGATGCCATCTTTTTCGACTTGTGCAAGTCGTGCATTGTCACTGAGTAACTTTCCAACGCCTGCAAAGCGTTCATCTTCTACAAATGCCTTAATGTGCTCGGAGTACTCTGATGCATAAGCAAAACGGTTGACAAACTTTTTGCCTTGTTCATTTTCACCCCACTGAATGGGAACGCCAAGCACAGTTTCTCGGTTTTCAGAAAGGAATCGCTCTTCTATGTTTGCCATTTCTGAAAGGATCCCATCGACTTCTTTTTCAGTAGCCACATTGGTGAAGTGGAGGAAACCAAAGTGGTTGAAAAAATCAATTTGCTCTTGAGTCAGTTCGGCTGACAGTGTGAATTTTTGTGTGATGTCCATAATACTCACTCTAGAATGCAAGGCGCTCGTTTTCAACAATGTACCGAGAAATAGCCGTTTTGTCTATAGAGTTTCACGATTGTATAGAATGGAAAATGCACCAATATTGTTATGCCAAGCAGATTTTTCCACCAGATTTTTTCCACGATTTAAATCCACCATCCATGACTCGCACGTTGGTGTAGCCCATCTTCAAGAGTGTATCTACAGCCAATGTGGAACGGAGCCCATCTGAACAGTACACAATCAATTCGTCTGATAAATTGGGGTAGTGAAACTCTATTTCTCTTTCCAAGATGCCTCTAGAGATATGCTTGGCCAGTTCGATATGGCTAACCAAAAACTCTCTGTATTCACGAACGTCAATTAAATTCAATAGGATGCGTTTGTTGGTTCTACGAAGTACCTCTTCAGCGGGGATAGATTCTACTCGAAGCTTGGCATCGTCAATAAGATTGAGGAAGCGAATTGTTGGTTTGCGATTCTTCATGTCTGCAATATACTCCAATTTATGTCTTTTGACAGGTGAGTCTGTGGTTTTAGATGGATCTTTCTTTCTGTGTTTACAGGGAATTTTGATTGCATTCAAGGGGTGTGTTGGGTACAGTAATCAACATAAATCGACATAAATTAAGGGAGAGTGAACATGTGGATATCGTTGCTGGGATGGATCAATGTTGTTGGAGCACAAGAACTGGTACAAACAGAAGTAGAATCTGTGATTGAAGCACCCTCAACCCCAAAAGTTTGGGTGGAATGCAATCCGATTTCTGGACTTATGGAACTGGAAAAGATGCTTCCAAATGCGTATCGAGACAGCACCAAAGGACTGGGAGAAATCGGTATGGATGGATTCGCGAAATTGGGAGGAGACCCCAATGGCTCTCTGATTGCTTACGGAAGTGAAGAATTGACAATGAAGATTCCGTATGTTGGAACCGCAGAGACAGTTACAGAGTTACTGAATGTACTTCAAGACGATGCAGAGGTCTGGCAAACAGGAAAGAACGAATGGCAGATGGAGTTGGTCGATGACCATTGGACAGCTGTTATAGACGATGGCTACATCAATATTCAATCTCTTGATGCAGAAGAAAAAGTAGAACTACCGAATGTTTTGAGTGAGATGTCAAAGAGTCATTCTGCAGAAGGGTGTTGGGTGATGGTAAGCAGTGATATGAACATTCCCAAAACAAAAATCCCACTGGATGGTGGTTTGTTTCTCCCATTTGGACAAGATCCATTTTCTTTGTTGTTTTCTCCCAAAGAATCTTTACCAATGGCATTGGCCGGTACAGGTGCGACACCATTGGTTGTGCGAACACCTGATGTTCCAGCCATTATCATGACACTTGGTTTTGATTGGGCTGAACTCTTTGCAGATCCAACCATTCAAAAACGGTTGCAACTGTCTGAAAAGGAAGCCAATAAAATCTCACGACGACTTCGGATTCAATCGGGTGGTATTGTTGCATTTCAGGACATCAACATTCGAGACAATCCTCAAATCTCTGTGGCGTTGGAGTTGCACAATCGGTTTGGGAAGCCCCAATCAACATGGTTGATTTGGCGAGGGATTCAGCGTTCTTTACGACAAGCAGGTTTGGAACCCGTTGAACTGGACAAGCGTATTCTTTCTTTTGTAAATAAAGATCAAGTGTTTTATGCAGGTGTCGACAATGGACGATTGTTTTTGGGCAATACGAAGGCTTCCATTGAAAATATGATGCTCAATGAGGGAACAGAATGGGTGACGGGTTCTTTTGCTGAGTTTGCACAAGAGCATCCGGTTTCTCTACTGTTATCTGTTCCACAGATGATTGGTACGCTTGCAGGAGGATTGGATCGAGTAGAAGTCGGAGTTCGGTCTGTAGATGAGCTTGCACAAATTACGTTGGATGTGAAAATGACACACGATGGAAGCTGGACTGGTCTACTTCCTTTTCTTGCGGGGCAGTTGCCAGAACCATCTCCAGAGGCTCCCATTTCAGAGTCTCAGCGTCATATTCGACATTTGGCTGTCAAACAACATCAACATTTTATACAAGAAGGCTCGTATTTACCGATTGGTCAAACGGGTATCTTTGAAGACACCGAATTTGTCGTACCAGCGTCTCTGTTGGACAACGCACCCGTTACACCATCAGCCTCGTCTCTTGGTTGGATAGAGCAACCCAAAGATGCGATGTATTGGGTTGAAACGACTGAGGATACATTCACTGTACATGGTGTATTTGTGTGGGAAAATACACTGATGCATTACACCAAAGATCACAATGGACAGATATCAGCAGAGCCAGTAGAATAGTTCAGTTTATGTAAAGAGGATTGGATATAGCCAACCATATTGTTGTCCGAATGTGACTTTACCATCGTGCTTTTAAGCATCTGATTTGTTCATTCGGAGAGTATCGTGAACCATGCCGTCCTTCAATCCAATCTCAATAGATACGACTTACATTGTCCTATATGTGGAGACAATACCTTACAACGATACTTACACGACGAATCCGTTTGTATTCATGTAGTGTACATTGTCTTTGGGAAAATAGAGGAGGTTGATTGTTTAAGTTATTTGAACAGTCGGTACGAATCAGTGTTCGAAGATCTAGAGATTTATGAGGATATGTTGACCTTGAGTAGATTAACACTTGTTTGTGCACAAATGCCGAAGTCCATTTTACATTTGACCATTGAAACAGATACTCGAACCATTGGTCCCATGACAGAGAGTGTGCGTCTGGGGTTTGATTTTGATGTGGTGCAACCACGAAGTGTTTTGTCATGGTCTGAGCGCTAAAAGTACCAATATGGACCATCGACATACTGTCTGAAAGTCAGCGATAACAGTGGACAATCGTATGATTTTGAGATATAGCATCTCCAAATACAGCATTTTCCCAAGGAGAGTACATGGCTCATCAACTAAAAGAAAAGTTCAAGTCGGTATGTCCTGCAGGGGTATCCTTTGCCAGTTTACGCTACGTACAAGAAACTACCGAAGTTATCGGAATGCGACGTGGTGTTCTCGAGCCGATTGACAAAACGATTGATCGTGGTGTCATGGTCACTGTTTTTGTAAACGGTGGAATGGGATATGCCGCAACAGCCGATCTGACCGAGTCTGGATTGAAGAAGGCCTTTTCAAAAGCGATGGATTGGGCACATCGAAGCAATGGAAAGATGGTTTTCGATCCCTCTACATTGAACATGCCACACAGTACTGGAACGTATCGTTCTACTGTACAACGTGGCTGGACGGATGTGTCTTTCTCTGAAAAGTTGGACTTGCTTCGTGGTATTGATGAAGCACTGCCAATTGACGAACGCATTATTGATTGGTCGTCTTCCTTGATGAGTGTGCGAACTGAATCCTTGTATTTAACCAATGAAGGTGGAGAGGTTCACCAAGAGTGGGAGATGTTGGCTCCGGATATGATGGCGGTTGCTCATCATGAAGGACAGACCCAAAAACGGTCATTTGGTTCTAGGGGTATTTCTCAACAAACAGGATGGGAAGTCTTTGATCGTGTGGATTATCGTGACGCTGGTCCCCGGATTGCTTCGGAGGCAATACAACTTCTTGAAGCCCCAGATTGTCCTACAGGAAATATGGACTTGATTTTGATGCCAGATCAAATGATGTTGCAGATCCATGAGTCCATAGGCCACCCATTGGAGTTGGACAGGATTTTAGGCGATGAACGAAATTACGCAGGGACATCTTTTGTTACCATGGACATGTTTGGTTCTTTTCAATATGGATCGGATCTGCTCAATGTAACCTTTGATCCAGATGTACCAGAAGAGTTTGCTTCATATGCATTTGACGACAATGGAACCCCCGCAGAAAAGTCCTATCTCATTCGAAATGGAATGTTGGAGCGCCCATTGGGAGCCGCAATCTCTCAACACCGTTCAAATATGGCTGGTGTGGCCAATTCCCGTGCATGTTCGTGGAACAGACCTCCAATGGACCGTATGGCAAATCTCAACATCGAGCCTGGTGATAAGAGCCTAGACGAATTGGTTGCTTCTGTGGAGCGAGGTGTCTTGATGCACACCAATACTTCTTGGTCGATTGATGATTCTCGCAACAAGTTTCAGTTTGGATGTGAGATGGGAGAACTAATTGAAAATGGCGAGCGAAAAGGGATTGTAAAGAATCCAAATTATCGAGGCATCTCAGCAACCTTCTGGAAAGCGTTGAAGGGCGTTGCCAATCGAGAGAGTTTTGAGGTTCTTGGAACACCATATTGTGGAAAAGGTGAGCCCAATCAAGTTATCCGAGTGGGACATGCTTCTCCGGCTTGTTTGTTTGGAAATATTGACGTATTTGGAGGTGCATAATGCAAAAGCACTTTATGGAATTGGCGGACTTCTTGACCTCACAAATGCGTGGGGACGAAGTGTATACATCTTATTTGACTGCCGAAGACTCTGACTTTGTTCGCATCAATCATGGTCAAATTCGCCAGCCGGGTTCTGTTTCTCAAGCAAATTTACAGTTGCGTCTGTTGCAAGGCAAGCGACAATGCTCTGTAACGGTTGGACTGATTGGAGACTTGGAAGCGGATAAAGCACAACTTCGTGCTCAGTTGCATGATTTACGAGAATTGTTGCCCCATCTTCCAGAAGATCCGCACTTGCTCATCAACGAATCCGTTGACAATTCAGAGCACATCGAGACCAATGAATTGCCTACCACCGCAGATATGGTTGACAACATCTTGAAGGAATCTACTGGGCTTGATTGTGTAGGGATTTTGGCATCGGGTAGTAATTACCGTGCTTTTGCAAACTCATTTGGACAACGCAATTGGTTTTCCAGTCACAATTTCAATTGGGATTGGTCATTGGTTCACTCTGTCGACAAAGCGGTAAAGTCTGGCTACGCAGGTAAAGAATGGGACTCGAATGTCTTCGCTTCGAAAATGAAGGATGCCAAAGCCCAATTGAAATTGCTGGCTCGTCCATCCAAAACATTGAAACCTGGTTCGGTACGAGCCTATTTGTCACCGGTTGCCCTGTCTGAAATCCTTGACCTACTCAGCTGGAGTGGTTTTGGTTTGGCATCGCACAAGAACAAAACGACTCCTTTACTTGGACTTTTAGAAGGCAACCAACGGTTGTCTCCTCAATTTTCTCTTCAAGAAGACGTTGTCGGTGGTGTGGCACCAGATTTTCAGTCAGATGGTTTTCGCCGCCCCTCTCAAGTATCTCTAATAGAAGAAGGACGATTGAGTGGTGCATTGATTTCTCCACGGTCGGCCAAAGAGTTCGGTGCTCAAACGACAGGTGCAAACGGTGGTGAAAGTCCAGATTCACTTGCTGTTACAGCGGGTGACTTACCGACTGCAGATGTCTTGAAGGCGTTGGGGACGGGGGTGTGGATTGGAAACTTGTGGTATCTCAATTATTCGGACCGCACTGCGGGTCGAATGACTGGAATGACCCGTTTTGCCACTTTTTGGGTGGAAAATGGAGAGATAGTGGCTCCTCTGAACGTGATGCGTTTTGATGACACGATCCATCGAATGTTGGGTAGTGAACTCGAAGCATTGACTGTTGAGAGAGACCTATTGCTTTCAGCATCGACCTATTACAATCGCTCAACAGGTTCTTCTCGGTTGCCGGGTGTATTGTTGAAGGACTTTGCTTTTACGTTGTAAGCATTGTAAACATTGTAAACACTGTAGACTCGACAAGATTTGGTAAATACATTACTCACCTCACAAAAAGAGGTGACAAATGACCATTTTGGTACTCAACTGTGGTTCTTCAAGCATCAAGGCAGATGTTTTTCAATCATCAACGTTGCAACGTCTTCGATCTTTTCGGGTTGAGCGTGTTGGAACAGAACAGTGTGTTTTGAAAGAAGCGGATATAGAAACGCGACTTGGCGATGTTGGGCATGCGGAGGCTATCAAATCGATTTTGAACAAGATTGAAGAGCCGATTGAGGCGATTGGACATCGTGTTGTCCATGGTGGAGAACGGTTTGTTCATCCCACACGAATTACAACGGGTGTGTTGGAAGATCTACAAAATCTCGTTGAATTGGCCCCGTTGCACTTGCCGGCGAATATTGCTGGGGTTGAAGTGTGTCGAGAGCATCATCCGACTGTCTTGCAAGTGGCTGTCTTTGATACGGCCTTTCACGCGACGTTGCCACGACGTGCAAAGACCTATGCCATTGACCAGGAAATTGCAGTTCGTCATGGTATTCGACGATTTGGGTTTCATGGTACTTCGCACAAATGGTCTGCACAACAAGTGGCTCTCACTATGCAGGTTCCACTTGAAGAATTGCGAATTGTTGTCTGTCATTTGGGAAATGGCGCATCGGTCTGTGCCGTGGAAAATGGTCGTTCAATTGAAACGTCGATGGGCATGACTCCGTTGGAAGGATTGGTCATGGGGACTCGAGTTGGAGATATTGATGCAGGAGCCCTCATTGCCTTAGCCCAGAAAGAAGGCTGGTCGTTAGAAGAGTTGGACTTATTTTTAAATAAAGAGTGTGGGTTGAAAGGATTGTCTGGTGTTGGGAACGACATGCGAGACATCTTAGAGCGTTCCGCAGAGGGAGATGACAAGTGTCGATTGGCAATCAATGTCTTTGTGCATCGTCTTCGAAAGTATATTGGTTCTTACGCGGCGGTGATGGGTGGGATTGACGCTCTTGTGTTTACGGGGGGTATTGGTGAAAACTCGAATGTCATCCGTTCACGAACCTGTCAAAATCTTGGCTTTCTTGGACTCAGATTGGATGCAGATGCGAATTCTGAACGTCCATCAACCTCTAAGACGGTAGTCGAGGTTTCTCACTATGCGTCACGCAACAAAATCTTTGCAGTCAGAGCCGATGAAGAAATGATGATTGCCAAAGACACACAGGCTTTGTTTAATGAACTGGATACAGTGGTTCGGCCTATGGGTATTCCGATCGCGATCTCAGCTCGTCATCTTCACCTTACCAAGAGGCGGTCGAGGTGTTGTTTGGTAAGGGGGCAACCTTAACTGTTAAAGCTCCGATTTCTCAGCCAGGTCAGTTTGCCTGCAATGAAAAGGTGGATTTGGTGGGGCCTAAACGAACGATCAAAGGAGTGCGTGTAATCGGTCCCGTTCGTCCAGCCTGTCAAGTAGAGGTGTCCAGAACCGATGAGTATACATTGGGAATTGATGCACCAATTCGGAACTCGGGTGATGTTCGCAACTCTCCAGGTATCAAATTGGTTGGGCCGGCTGGTGAACTGACTTTGACCGAGGGATTGATTTGTGCAAGACGCCACATTCACATGGACCCAGATTCTGCGAAGGCTTTTGGTGTACAGGACAAAGATGTTGTGGAAGTGGCGATTGATGGTGCAGGCCGAGATTTGATTTTTGGAGATGTATTGGTTCGAGTTTCTCCAAGGTATGTTCTAGAAATGCATATTGATACCGACGAAGCGAACGCTGCAGAATTGAGGCGTGGTGATGTGGGGATACTACATGCTTCTGCTTTTCAGGCTACGTTGCGCAGCAAGAAGGTTTGATAGCAATACAAATCGACATAGTGAGATTAGGCTCTCGCGATGCAACTCTGCAACATATGTTATGTGCTATTGCTCTCTCATAGAACGATTTATCTCTGAAATAAGCCATGGTCCTTTGTAAATGAGGGCAGAATACAATTGAACGGCTTTACACCCCATGTTCAAGAGTGTTTGCGCCCGTTCAGGACTGTTGATCCCGCCAACTCCAATGACAGGGACACGTCCATCTACCGCAGACAAAATCAATTGAATCTGTTCCTGAGCCAACGCCCACAAAGGGTCGCCACTCAAACCACCGGTCTCCCCATAGCGATCTGTTCCATAAGGACGAGAGTTCGTTGTGTTCGTTCCAATGATTCCAGCCGCACCACACTCTACAACAGCATCAATGGCCGCTGCTAAGTCTTCTGGATTCATGTCTGGTGCAAACTTGACAAATACCGGAGTGGATTTGGCAGCCGGCATGGCTACATCGAGCAATTTCTTAAGGTTGTCGGCAGACTGTAAGTCTCGTAGGCCCGGAGTATTTGGTGAAGATACGTTCACAGTAAAATAATCGACCAATCCTTGCAGTCTTTCGATACTGATACGGTAATCTTCACCGGCTTCATCCAAGGGGGTGATCTTTGATTTTCCGATATTGGCACCGACGGGAACGGAGGGCCACATATTGAGTTCTCTCAATGCAATAATTCGACGCATTAAGGCTTCAGAACCTTGGTTGTTGAATCCCATTCGATTGATAATGCCTTGTTCGTCTTTCAGACGAAACAATCGTGGTTGAGGGTTTCCTTCTTGGGGATGGGCCGTCACGGTACCCACTTCGATAAAGCCAAATCCGACAGACTCCCAGATTGGAAGTGCTTCACCATCTTTGTCTAGACCGGCAGCCAACCCAATCGGAGAGGCAAATCGCAGTCCTGCGATGTCTACACCCATTTCTGGTGTGGGTAAGAAACTGGTGACTTTCATGAATTTGGAGAACAGTGTTGGATGATCTTCCAAGGTTTCGAGTGTCCAACGGTGTGCTTTTTCAGCATCCATTTTAAAGAGCAACGGTCGCATCAATTCCCACATGTTACGCTGCCTCCGAACGGTTTGCTTGAGTGGCTTTGTAGTACAGCATTCCGTATTCAATCCCGCTAATCATCGAGAAGAACACGGATACATAGAGCAATACAATTCCACAAGAGTGAATGTCTATGTGTCCAAACACCGGCCAATCTACAGGATAGTGCCATAATAGCATTCCAATCGCGGTC
>ERZ807291.8774-NODE-8774-length-11156-cov-52.960634_pt1 | contig 11156 bp, 9 predicted proteins | sample MGYA00521257_ERZ807291 | MGnify/ENA primary metagenome ERZ807291 (study PRJEB31413, sample SAMN03169783) | marine metagenome | biome: Marine; feature: Water; material: Subsurface seawater | place: North Sea | collected 2011-04-28 | depth 1 m m ...
TTATCTGGCTATTAGACCAGCTGATTCATGCTCAGCAATGGTAGCAAGATTGCCATGACAATAAACAATACTACCCCGCCCATTACCAATAGCATTAGAGGCTCAAACAACTTAACCACCGTGGCTACAACTCGCTCAACTTCGTTCTGCTGAAACTCAGCAACGCGACCCAGCATGGTGTCTAACTGACCACTTTGTTCACCCGCTGCAATCATGTGCAGCATCATTGGCGGAAACTGGCCTACATCGGTCAGGCTGGCTTTCAAACTGCGGCCTTCGCTGACACTTTGAGTGGCTTTTTTCAGCCCTCGTTGTAGCCAGCTGTTTGCGACAACATCGCTGGCAATCAGCATAGCGTCTACTAACGGCACCCCTGAGCGGGTAAGAATAGACAGCGTATTTGCGAAACGTGACGAGTTTGCACTGCGACTGATACGCCCGACAAGGGGAAGATCAAATTTCACTCGGTCCCACTTTAGCCGCACGTCAGGCTGGCTGAGCAGCCAACGAGTAACGATAACAAGCGCTGCAAAGCCTGCAATAATCAACCACCAATAAGCGGACAAAATTTCCGTCATTTGAATAAGCACTACGGTAAACCAAGGCAACTGTTGCCCAGTGTCGACAATCACCGTGACCATTTCTGGCACCACATAAACCATCAGTGCGCCCACAATCAGAAACGCTAAGCCAAGCAATACAACCGGATACACCAAGGCCATTTCAACGTTGCGTGTGGCTGAGAATTGACGCTCTTGATAGTCGGCCAAATTTTCTAGCACGTTGTCTAAATAACCCGACTGTTCTCCCGCAGAAACCGTGGAGCGATACAACGCATTAAAACTTCCCGGGTACTCACCAAGACTTGCCGCTAAGGTAAAGCCTTCCAGTACCTTACTGCGAATGGCCATTACCAATGACCGCATGTGCTGCTTTTCTGACTGCTCGGCAACTGCAGCTAACGCCTCCTCGATAGGCATACTAGAACCAATAAGTGTTGCCAATTGGCGGGTGAATAACACACGGTCCAGCCCGCCTAAATTTCTCGTAAAAAGAGCGCTTTTGCTCGCGCCGCTAGATGTCTTTCTGTCTCGAGTAGTCTCTATACCCGTTGGAAACAGCGATTGATCGCGCAGTAATTGACGCGCATGACGGGCGCTGTCGGCTTCTATAACGCCTTTTTTCTGACGCCCTTTGGCATCTACTGCTTTGTATTCAAATGCAGCCATAACTAGCTCTGGGTTACCTTAATCATCGAGGCTTACCCGCAACACTTCTTCCACTGTGGTCACACCTAACAGCACTTTTTGTACGCCGTCTTGGCGAATACTGGGCGCTTTTGTGCGCGCATACGCCACCATTTCATGCTCACTACTGCCATCATGAATATGCTGTCGCAGTATTTCGTCAATGGTCACCATTTCATAAATACCTGTGCGTCCGCGGAATCCAGATTGCGAACAAGAGCTGCATCCGGGCGCGGTAAATACCTGAGCCACCCGCTCGCCTAAAAAGCTCAGTTCAACCGGCGTAGCAGGCCTTGGCACGCGGCAGTCTGGGCAGAGTACCCGCACCAATCTCTGCGCAAGCACACCGACAATACTCGAACTTAATAGAAAGGGTTCAACCCCCATATCCATGAGTCGTGTCACTGCGCCAATAGCGCTGTTGGTGTGCAATGTGGACATCACCATGTGACCAGTCAAACTAGACTGTACGGCAATTTCCGCCGTCTCCAAATCACGAATTTCGCCCACCATCACCACATCTGGGTCTTGGCGTAAAATGGCGCGCAAACCTCTAGCAAATGTCATATCTGCCTTGTTATTCACCTGGGTCTGACCAATGCCGGGCAAGCTATATTCAATTGGATCTTCAACCGTCAACACGTTAATTGCAGTGCTGTCTAACTCGGCCAATGCTGCGTAAAGGGTTGTGGTTTTGCCTGAACCCGTTGGGCCAGTCACCAAAAATATGCCGTGGGGTTTATGCACCACATTTTGCAAAGCTTCCAGCGTGTGGGTTTGCAGGCCTAATCGCTGCAACTGTAGCCGCCCGGCTTGCTTATCCAGCAGCCGCATAACCACCCGCTCGCCCGCACTTGCTGGCATGGTACTGACCCGCACATCCACTTCTCGCCCGCCTAACAGCAGTGAAATACGACCATCTTGAGGCACACGCTTTTCTGCGATGTCTAAACGGGCCATGACTTTAATTCTTGAAACCAACAGCGACGCCAATTCCCGCCTAGGCCGCACCACTTCACGCATTACGCCATCAACGCGAAACCTCACAACCAGTGCTTTGTCGAAGGTTTCAATATGCACATCTGAGGCGTTTTCTCTTATCGCCTCAGACAATAAAGCGTTAATCAGCCGAATAATTGGCGCATCATCCGCCTGATCTAAAAGGTCTTCAGTTTTTGGTAAAGCGCTGGCTAGGCTGGCAAGATCCATCTCGCCGCCAAGATCCTCCACCATTTGTTTGGCTTCACTAGAGTCTTGGGAGTAAGCGGCTGACAGCAACTGATCAAATTCGTCCTCTGCAACAATTCTTATCACGGTGGGATGTTGGGTAATCCGTCGGATCTCGGCCAATGTGGAAAGGCGCGGCTGAGTTTTAGCCGCCACTTCATAAGCGCCGCTGTCATTTGGTCGAGAATCTAGCACCACGCCAAAACGGCGCGCAAAAGCAAAAGGTAGCGTTGGCACATGGGGGGATGTTTCCGCAGGATCAGCACTCACATTTTGCGCTTCGAGCGTTAAGCCAGACTCTATATTGCTACTCATGCCTACAATTTCCTATTTCGACTTCAAAGGCTTCTATATTCATTTGCGGACCAGAACATCGGCTGCGCTCATGTAAGGCGGCAAAACCGTCACCGGACACCCCGCCACCGCTAATAGGCGTGACGCCTGCATCGTAATATTAACTCTTATTACAAAAAGTACCCAAGATGCTTATTCACAAAGCCGGTACATAGTATCATTACTTCATCACTTACCGAGGGATGCATCACTTTGGATTTTGTTGGCAATCACATAATTTCGGTTGGGCAATTCGATCGATTAGCCGCGGACCGCGTATTCGAAGTTGCAGATGGTATGCAACCCTACGCAATGCGCAAAAAAATCACTCGGGTTTTGCAAGGTGCAATACTCTCCAATATGTTCTTTGAACCCAGTACTAGGACCCGAGTTTCTTTTGGTTCCGCGTTTAATTTGTTGGGCGGAGAAGTACGCGAAACCACCGAGGTTAAAGCCTCGTCGCTGGCCAAAGGTGAATCTCTTTACGACACGGCCAGGGTATTGTCTGGTTACAGTGATGTCATTGTCATGCGCCACCCGGAGTCCGGCAGCGTTGCAGAATTTGCCGAAGCCAGCCGAGTACCTGTGATCAACGGCGGCGATGGACCCAATGAACACCCAAGCCAAGCCCTCTTAGACCTGTATACCATGCGCACAGAAATGGCAGCCAGCGGTCAGAGCATAGACGGCTTAAAAATTGCCTTAATCGGTGATCTGAAGTTTGGTCGCGCAGTGCATTCCCTGTGCAAACTGCTGTGCCTTTACGACAATATTCAACTGAATTTAATTTCGCCACCAGAGCTTGCGCTGCCAGATGATGTGCTAGATCTGCTTAAAGCCGCCAACCACACAATCAATGTATTCCATGATATGGCCGAGGGTATCCAAGGCGTTGACATTCTTTACGTCACGCGCACCCAAGAGGAGCGTTTCCCCTCTCAGCAAGAGGCGGACAAATACAAAGGACTATTCAGGCTGAATCAGGCCATTTACACACAAAATTGCGCGCCCAATACGGTCATCATGCACCCCCTGCCGCGAGATTCTCGAGCGCAAGCACAAGAGCTGGACGACGACCTGAATCAAAATCCGAATCTGGCGATTTTCCGCCAAACAGACAACGGCATGCTTATTCGCATGGCATTGTTCGCGCTGGTTTTGGATGTGGTGGATGAGGTAGACAACCATGCCCAACCGGTAACTTGGTATACGGCCAAACGGCACCTACCGACTTAATTAGCAGATTTTCCGACAACGGTTAAAAAAGCGACGGTGCCAACAAATAAAAAGTTTTTTAAAACAATCACTTAGACGTGATTCGCGGCGCAAAGCCAAGTGGCGCAGCGTTGTAAATAGAATGGCAACCGCTAGAAAGATTTAGAAAGAATGCGCCCTGATAGGGCACTAACCAGGTGAGAGGACCTCACCTGGTCAGCAAAGCAGGTCAACGATCGGTTAGATCATTGATTCCAACTCTGGAAGCGCTGTAAACAGGTCAGCGACCAGGCCGTAATCGGCAACTTGGAAAATCGGCGCGTCTTCATCCTTATTGATGGCAACGATTACTTTGCTGTCTTTCATACCCGCCAAGTGCTGGATAGCACCAGAAATACCTACAGCAATGTACAGATCAGGGGCAACAATTTTGCCTGTTTGACCGACCTGCATGTCGTTTGGTACGAATCCAGCGTCAACTGCTGCACGTGATGCACCAATAGCTGCACCCAACTTGTCAGCAATGCCTTCTAACATGCCGAAGTTTTCGCCGTTTTGCATGCCTCGACCACCAGAAATGATGACGCCTGCTGCGGTCAATTCTGGACGTTCGGACTGAGCAATTTCCTCTGATACAAAGCTAGAAATACCTGCGTCAACAACCACATCACACGCTTCCACTGCTGCGCTTCCGCCAGTTGCAGCTACTGCGTCGTACGCTGTACCACGAACAGAAACAACTTTAACTGCGTCGTTCGCTTTAACTGTAGCAATTGCGTTGCCTGCATAAATAGGACGCTTAAATGTGTCTGGGCTTTCTACAGAAATGATGTCGGAGATCTGAGCAACGCCAAGCTTGGCCGCTACTCGTGGCAAAAAGCTCTTACCTGTTGCTGTATGCGAAGCAAGAATGTGGCTGTAGCCACCTGCAATCTCTACAACTAAACCGGCAACATTTTCTGCTAGTTGGTTTGCGTAAGCTGCATTATCTGCAACAAGTACTTTGCTCACACCGGCTGCGCCAGCTACTTGGTTCGCAACGCCGTCTACTCCACTACCTGCAACCAATACGTGAATTTCTCCACCAATTGCTTGAGCTGCGGCTAGCGTTACCAATGTTTGGGTTTTGTTTTCAGAATTATCATGTTCTGCAATGACTAATATGCTCATGAGATCACCTTTGCTTCGTTCTTAAGTTTGTCTACTAACTGCTCTACAGACTCTACCTTTATACCGGCTTGACGCTCGGCAGGTGCTTCAACCGTCAAAACTTCAACGGTAGGTGTCATATCAACACCCAGTTCTTCAGGTGTGAACACATCAAGCTGCTTTTTCTTCGCTTTCATAATGTTCGGCAATGACGCGTAACGTGGTTCGTTCAAACGCAAATCGGTTGTAACAACCGCTGGCAAGTTAATTGAAAGTGTCTGCATACCGCCATCAATTTCGCGAGAGACTTGGGCTTTACCATCAGCAATGGTAATTTCCGAGGCAAAAGTTGCCTGAGGCATGTCGGTTAAAGCAGCAAACATTTGTCCGGTTTGACCGTTGTCAGAGTCGATACTTTGCTTACCAAAGATCACAACGCCAGCCTGTTCCTTTTCTTGGATCGCTTGCAGTGCGCGGGCAATTGCCAAAGGTTGGGCGTCTACGTCAGTTTCAACCAAAATCGCTCTGTCAGCACCCAGTGCTAAACAGGTGCGCAGTTGTTCTTGGCAAGCAGCGCTGCCTACAGCTACAGCGATCACTTCGTCAGCGCTACCGGCTTCCTTCATTCTTACGGCTTCTTCAATGCCGATCTCGCAGAAAGGGTTAACTGACATTTTGACATTACTTAGATCTACACCTGAGTTGTCCGGCTTTACACGCACTTTAACGTTGTAATCCACTACTCTTTTGACGGGTACAATTACCTTCATTGACATATTGTCCTCAATATTAAATCCACCATGCTCACTCGCATATTGCCAATTTACGGTGGAAAATTTATGGTTGCCTGCTGTTTAATGTTCCGCCGAAAGCAGTATCATTTAAACAATACGGCTCAAGAAAAGAACATCTTAAGAAGCAATTAATTAACTTCTTTCAACTTCTTGCAAATTCTTGGGTGACGCGCTTTACCAAAGTCTTTAGGCTTCGTCGCGCATCGACCCCGAATTCCATTAGGCTTTTTCGGGCGACGTATTGTCGCTATGCCAAGACCATAGGTCAAGGTGCGGTATATACGGTTATACTACCGTCCAAAATTTGAGATTAACCAAAAAGGATCTAAAAGCATGTCAATGGAGCAACAAGTTGAGCGTGAATCCATGGAGTTTGACGTTGTAATAGTAGGTGGCGGACCAGCCGGTCTTTCAGCCGCTTGCAAGCTTATGCAGTTAAGCGAAAAAAGTGGCCAAGAAATCTCTGTTTGTTTGGTTGAGAAAGGCGCAGAGATAGGCGCGCACATTTTATCCGGCGCGCTGTTCGAGCCCACCGCACTGAATGAATTATTTCCTAACTGGGAAGCCGACGGCGCGCCCGTTAACAACCCAGTGACCGAAGACTTGATCTACTACATGGTCAACGACACCAACCGCATTAAAGTACCCAGCATGTTTGTACCCGCGGACGCGCACAACGAAGGCAACCACGCCATCAGCTTAGCTAACCTGTGCCGCTGGTTAGGTGAGCAGGCAGAAAACTTGGGCGTCAACATCTTCCCAGGCTTTGCTGCGTCTGAAGTTTTATACGATGAAAATGGCGCAGTTAAAGGCATAGCCACTGGCGACATGGGTGTAGGTAGCAATGGCGAAGCCAAAGGCAGTTTTGCGCCCGGTTACGAACTTCTAGCTAAATACACCATCTTCTCTGAAGGTTGCCGAGGCCACCTTGGTAAGCAACTGATCAATAAGTTCAATCTAAATGCTGACAGCGGCACACAGCACTATGCCATTGGCCTGAAAGAACTTTGGACAATAGATCCCGCCAAACATAAGCCGGGCAAAGTCATGCACAGCATTGGCTGGCCGCTCAACCACCTACCCGGTGGTACCACAGGCGGCTCTTTCCTTTATCACCTACCTGACAACCAAGTGTCTTTGGGTCTTATTGTTGACCTCAGTTACAAAAACCCGCATCTGTCACCCTTTGATGAAATGCAGCGTTGGAAGCATCACCCCCTCATTGCTGATGTCCTTGAAGGCGCAGAACGAGTGTCTTATGGCGCACGCGCAATTTCTAAGGGCGGTTTACAGGCATTGCCTAAACTCACCGTGCCCGGCGCACTGATCGCAGGCGACGATGCTGGCTTTCTTAACGTGCTGAAAATCAAGGGCAGTCATACTGCAATGAAATCTGGCATGTTGGCAGCAGAAGCAGTCTTCGAAGAGCTAGAAGCGGGTCACAGCTATACAGAAGCTGGCAGCTTTCAAACTCGATTTGAAAAGTCGTGGTTGTTTGAGGAACTCGATCGTTCACGTAATGTTGGCCCTGCCCTGCACAAGCTGGGTGTACTTGGCGGTGCGGGCTACGCGTTTGTCGATCAATACTTTGGCGGCAACCAGCCTTGGACCCTGCAAGATCCAACACCCGATCATGCAACCTTAAAGCCTGCTGCCAGCAGTAAAGTAATTGACTATCCCAAGCCGGACGGCGTGCTGTCTTTCGACAAGTTGTCTTCAGTATTTTTGTCCAACACCAATCATGAAGAAGACCAGCCTTGTCACCTAACGCTGGCTGATCCAGACATGCCAATTAGAGACAATTTACCCATGTACGACGAACCGGCTCAGCGTTATTGCCCAGCGGGTGTGTACGAAATTGTTGAAGAAAGCACCGGTCCACGTTTTCAGATTAATGCCCAGAACTGTGTGCATTGTAAAACTTGTGACATTAAGGATCCGTCGCAGAACATTACATGGGTGGTACCCGAAGGCTCAGGTGGCCCAGTTTACCCAAATATGTAATTAACTGATCGACCCAAGATCAAAGCGGGCGCCCTGGCTATAAACAATCAGTGCGCCCTCTTCCTCAACCCCTTCCTCGACTAATCTGTAAAACACCGAACGCTGAATCCGCGCCACTAAGCCATCGCGAATCTCTATAAATGGCCGTTCATCGACCATGTATACAGGGTGATCGATACCCGCTACAACAAAGTCACCCACGTTGGTGGTAAACAACAACTCCTTGTTCTGACCCTCACCCCTGATGTCTAAATCAATGGCCAAAAACGGCACTTCCTCAACCACTATGGCCATTTGCTCCACCGGTGTGACCAGATAATAAGTGTCTTCTTCTTTGCGCAAAATAGTCGCAAACAAGTCCACTAAGGGCTGACGTTTAATCTGAGACCCTTCGTGGTACCAGTTACCTTCGCGATCAATCCTAATATCAATTTCGCCCACACGTTCGGGCTGCCAAAGGTGAATTGGAGGTAAGCGCTTTTGCTGCTGCAAATTCGTGAGCGTTGCAAATAGTTTGTCGATGTCAGACATAGTTATCCTTGCCTCAAATTTCGAGGGTCGTTTTAAAGAATTTTTGGAATATTGGGTCTGTTGATGAGTCTGTTAATAGACCCAGCACATGTTGATCGTTTATTTACAAGCGTAAATACTTACAGCTATCAACCGCCCCAGATTAAATTAGCCGCCAATAAACTTCATCACGGTGACTTCGCCACTGAAGTTATCGCTTTGTTTGTCCCCAAGGGCGCTGAGTAAAATTGTCTGCAACTGAGGAACCGCCTCTTCATCACTCAGCGGTAAAAGCTCACGGATACTTTGCGACCGCGCATTGGACAAGCAGCCATACAAGTCCCCATTAGACGACAGTCGCAGGCGTGTGCAGTTTTTACAAAATGGCTCACTCTCGTTGGCAATAATACCAAACGTACCGTGACCCGGAATTTCATACCTTACGGCGGTGGAATCAAAAGGCGCATCGGTGCGGGTAAACCCATAGCGCTCGCTAATGCACGCTAAGATTTCGTCCATGCTATAAAACTGCTGGCCGTGCACCGGACTTGCCTGCAAGTGACCCATATTCATCAGCTCTATGAACCGCAACTCAATACCGCGTTCCAAACTGTACTCAAGGAGTGGAATAATTTGATCATCGTTGACGCCGCGCATGGGCACCATATTGATTTTCACCTTTAAACCGCCAGCCTGCATCAGCTCAATACCATGCAGTACGGTGTTCAAATCGCCAGACCGAGCAATATCGCGAAAGGCATCTCTATTCAGCGTATCTAAGCTGACATTAATGCGCTTCATTTTAGATTCAATAATATCGTTTGCGTGCCGCGGTAACAGTTGGCCATTGGTAGTGAGCGATACATCCTGCAAGCCCAGCCCCATGATCCCTTTAAGCAGCTCGCCAAATTTGGGCGACAACAGCGGCTCGCCGCCGGTGATACGCACCTTGTCGATGCCTGCGGTGGCAATCAACAATCTAACCGCTTGAATCATCTCCTGAGCACCCAGCTCATAGGCCGCCGCTTGTAGGCGCTTGCCGTCGGGTACGCAATAGGTGCAAGCATAGTTACAGGCCGCCGTAAGACTGATACGCAAATTGCGAAAGCTTCTGCCTTGGCGATCAACAATTAGATTTTTTTCTTCAGCAACTGGATTCATGATTTTTCAGCGATAGCCTTAAGCAACTTTGATACGAAATCTCTGGCCCAGAATACCCGGTTTGACCCCTTAATTAGAAGGGCATCCTCGGCATGAATTAGCCCAGTGAGGTCTTTTAACAAAAGCTCACTGGCTTCAGGGTAAAAATGCAGGTTGTTATGTACCAAGCCCGAACCGTGCTCTGCCGCTGATGCTGCCGTTTGCTGGTCAAACAAACCTTCACTGACAGCCAGATGCAGCATCGCCGAGCCCACCAAAATGACTTCATCAAAGCCGCCAAGTTGGGTTAATAACGTTTTGTGCGCAGCAGCAGATTCATCTCCTAACTCGCGCATCTCGCCAAGGACTGCGATCTTGCGGCGGCTATCGCGCTGACAAAAAGCTGCGATGGCAGCCTGCATACTGGCAGGATTGGCGTTATAGCTGTCATCAACAACTCTCACGCCGGCTGCGCTCAATACATTGCCACGACCCGTAGGTACCGCTGAATCATCAAGGTTCAGCGCTGGAGATAACTCTTTATCAAGGAGCTTCGTGGCCAGAATAACAGCCGCTAAGGTGTTGGCGCGGTGCGCACCACCGCCGGGAATTCGCGCCTGCAACTTTTCACCAAACAGCGTCAGCACTAAGCGGTCACCCATCACTTCTAAGATACGCGCATCGGCGCTGGTGAGATCGCCGAAGGTATAGCCGGGCAAGCCTAGTGATGCCTCCACTATTTTAATCCCAGCGGAGCCCTCGCTTTTGCCTTGGTGCTCGGCTTTCGCGAACGGTGCAAAAATCTGTGTCTTCTCAGCAATCAAAGCCTCACGCCCAGAAAAATTCTCAATATGCGCGTTGTGCACGTTAAGCAAAATGGCTAGGTCTGCCTTAACCATATTTGCCAGCGGGCCGATTTCCCCCGGGCCACTGGTGCCAATTTCAAACACCCATGCGGGCGCATCCAGCGTTGCATTAGCCAGCGCCAAGGGCACACCTATATGATTATTAAAGCTGCCAGGGGGCGAATAAGCAGACAATGCGGCGGTTAAAAAATGTTTTGCGGTGGTTTTACCGCTGCTGCCGGTAATGGCGCACACGGGTTGATTCAAACGCTTACGCGCCATGTCACCTAAATGCCAAAGGGCATCGTAGGTATCAGATACCACAATTTGTGGCAGCGCCACAGGTATTGGCCGCGCAACGATGGCCGCGACAGCGCCGTTTGCCAAGGCTGCGCCGACAAAATCGTGGCCGTCTACTTGACTCACATAACTGGGATTAAATCTTGGGCCGGGATCGCCCGGCAATGCTACAAACAAGTCGCCCTCGGTCACCAGACGACTGTCCACCACCACCCGTTGAATAAACCCGTCGTCCTGGTTTAAGGCATCAAGGCTGGCGGGCAATTCAGTGCCTGCCGCAGGCTGTAACGCCGCTTGTGCTTCGAACCCACTTTTTAGATCCTGCCAGCGCCAAAGATTAGATTTTTTTGCTACATCGTTCTGCATCACAGCATTCTAGCCTGTTTCGAAAA
>ERZ807291.8775-NODE-8775-length-11155-cov-4.691622_pt1 | contig 11155 bp, 10 predicted proteins | sample MGYA00521257_ERZ807291 | MGnify/ENA primary metagenome ERZ807291 (study PRJEB31413, sample SAMN03169783) | marine metagenome | biome: Marine; feature: Water; material: Subsurface seawater | place: North Sea | collected 2011-04-28 | depth 1 m m ...
CACGAATCTAAAGCAGCCGATTTACTCTTCTTGGTTATTTTGGCTCTTCCTTTTCGTACTAATTGTGAAATTGTTGGCATATATTTCTATATAAATTTTTGTTAACCTCTCTTTAGAGGGCTGCAAAGGTAGAAATATATCTTTATAATTCAAATAGTTGACAATTAATTTTACAAAGAAATTTTAATAATGATTCCATGACTATACATTTAGATGTATTTTTACGTTGTCTTATTATAATTTTCGTCTAATTTAATTATGAATAAACGGTTGTTTTTTGCACTTATGATTGTATTGCCATGCATTACATTACCAACTTTTGCTCAAAACATAGTATTAAATGTAATTGGCGAATCTGGAGTTGCTACTACAGAAATAGATTCTATTGGCTACACAAAACAATTCCCAAACTATTTATCTCTTGAAACAGAAGTTTACGCTTTAAAAGATAAACTGATTAGAATTGGGTTTATTGATACAAAAATTAATGAAATAAGAAAGCAAGATGACACCACTTTTAATGCATCAATATATTTAGGACAAAAACTAAATCGTGTACGCATATTTTTTAATCCTGAATTTTATAAAGAATTACTCAAGTTTTCTGAGGTAAATATTAATTCTACTTATTTTGATTTAGATATCAAAAACCTAGAGCTAACGTTAGAACTACTGAATAAAAAAATAGCCGAACAAGGTGACCCATTTTCAACATTAGAATTAAATGGTATTAAAAAAATAAATGAGGATTTAATTTCAGCAGATTTACATATTCAAACCAATCAAAAAAGAAGAATAGATAAAATTATTGTCAAAGGTTATGAGAAATTTCCAAAATCATTTATTAAACATTTTCTAAAACTAAAACCAGGGCAATCTTTTAATCTTGAGGATATAAAATCTAAAACAGAAAGACTTCAAAATTTAAGATTTGCTAAAGAACTCAAATCCCCAGAAGTTCTTTTTACCAATGACTCCACTACACTTTATTTATATACAGAAAAAACTAAGAGTAATAATTTTGACGGGTACCTAGGTTTTGGTACCAATGAAAATACTAATCGTATCGATTTTGATGGCTATTTAGATTTGCGCTTAATTAACAATCTGAACTATGGTGAAACCCTAAGTCTGTTTTATAAAAGTGATGAAATTGACCAACAAACATTTGATGTAAAACTCAATGCGCCATACTTATTTGGTTCGCCTATTGGTCTTGATGTAGGTTTGAATATCTTTAGGAAAGATTCTACATTCTCTACAACAACGCAACAAGCTAATCTGAATTATCAAATTAATGTTAACCACAGAATAGTCGCTGGAGTCAAAGGATCAGTTTCTAGTGATTTATTGGATTCTAACACAATACTTATTAATGATTACACATCTAATTACTATCAGATTGGTTACAACTATGTGAAGCCTCAATATTACGACCCATTATTTCCTATTAATTTTTGGTTTGATATTACAAGTAATTTTGGCAACAGAACCCAAGATAATATTGAACAAAAACAGAACGCTTTCTCACTAGAGGCCTACAAAATTTTCAATTTAAATAACAGAAATAGTTTTTTCCTAAGACTTACTGGAGCATCGTTAAGTTCAGATAATTATTTAGATAATGAGTTGTATCGTTTTGGAGGTATAAACTCAATTAGAGGTTTTGAGGAAAACAGCTTGGTTGCCAACTTATTTGGAGTTATTAATACTGAGTATAGATACAGACTAAGCAAAACCATATATATTCATTCAGTTATTGATGCTGCATATTTTGAAAATGACATTACCAATACTAAAAACAAACTTTTTGGATTTGGCGTTGGATTTGGTTTGTTGACTAAAGCAGGTTTATTTAAACTCAATTATTCTAGCGGAAAAACAGAGAATATTCCTTTTAAATTATCGAATTCTAAAATTCATGTGAGTTTAACTGCTACATTTTAAAAACATCTATTCGTTTTCTCTACAGTTAAAAATTTAAAAATGTAAATAAATCATTAGGTTTGCTAAAAAATTGTCTTTATGAAAAATAAATTACTCTGTTTGTTTCTATTGTTACATATAATTACATCTAACTCACAAAACACCGTTGGAACCACATTTATCACTGAAGATGTTTATGATGCTTTCACTTTAATTAGTGCTAATACCAAAGCGTATCTTATAAATAATTGTGGCGAAGTCGTTAATGAATGGACTAGTGCATACATTCCAGGAAATGCTGTTTATTTACTACCAAATGGAAATTTGCTTAGGGCAGGTCGTGTCCAAGATAACAGTAGTGATATTGTGTTTGGTGGTCAAGGAGGAATTGTCGAGTTATTTGATTGGGACGGAAATCTAATATGGTCCTTCCTTTACAATTCTAATCAAGAACGACAACATCATGATGTATTCCCTATGCCTAACGGAAATGTTTTGATACTTGCGGCAACTGTCATTTCTTCTGCAGAAGCAATTTTAGCTGGACGAGATCCAAATAGTTTACCAGAAAATCGATTATATAATGAGCAAATTATTGAAGTAGAACCTATTGGTACAAATCAAGCTAATATTGTTTGGGAGTGGAATGTAAAAGATCACCTTATTCAAGATATAGATAATTCTAAAGATAATTTTGGTGATGTATCTATGAATCCAGGAAAATTAGACATTAACTTTTTAAATGGTGGATCTGGCACTGCTAACTGGTTACATTTTAATTCGATTCAATATGACGAGATCCTTAACCAAATTGTTATAAGCAGTCGCAATTTAAGTGAAATCTATATCATAGATCATTCCACCACAACCGCTGAAGCTGCTACAAGTAGCGGAGGAACTTATGGCAAAGGTGGTGACTTTTTGTACCGTTGGGGAAACCCTCAATCATATAGACAAGGATCTGAAGCGGACCGCATCTTGTATGGACAACACTACCCGCATTATATCTCTCAAGGATTAAACGATGAGGGTAAACTTATACTTTTTAATAATGGCAGAGATCGTACACCCTCTTTTTCCGAGGTTATGATTATTGAACCTCCAGCAACCATTCCTGGTTTTTACAATTATACGCCAGATACAGCTTTTGGTCCAACCAATGCAGACTATATTTACGAAGATCAATCGGCATCACCATCACCTTTTTATTCTTCGATAGTAAGCAGCGCTCAGCGTTTACCTAACGGAAACACCCTAATCTGCGAAGGGCAATTTGGTGAAATTTTTGAGATTGACAGTAACGATAATAAAGTTTGGGAATACATTAATCCCGTTCATAACCTTAATGGCAATATTTCTTCTCAAGGTGATCCTCCACCTGGAGTCAACATTTTATTTAGAGCTATAAAATATGCACCAGATTTCCCAGCGTTCATAGGTAGAGATCTTACACCTGAGATGCCAATCGAAATAAATCCTGACATTTCTTCCTGTTTATTAGCACTTTCAAATGAAAATTTTGATTTATCCATAACAATATACCCTGTTCCTACTCAAGATTTCATAAATATAGAATCGACCATTTCAATAGATAAAATTGAAATTTACACTATCACTGGAAGTAAAATTATCGAAAGAAGAAACTCAAATAAAGTTGACCTTCGTACATTAGAAAAAGGAATGTATTTAATTAAAATACACAGTAAAGGAAATACAATGAGTAAAAAAATAATTAAACAATAAAATAAATTTTACTACTTAAAAACCACCTCAAAACAAGGTGGTTTTTTTATACCTTAGCGGCATGAAAAACGAGACCACCATATTTGGACTACGCGCTATTATTGAAGCTATAAATTCTGAAGAGCAAATCGATAAAATTTTTCTTCAAAAAGGAATGCGTGGTGAACTATTTCAAGAGCTTGAGCAAGTCATTCGTCAAGCAAGAATAAACGCATCATATGTCCCAGCAGAAAAACTGAATCATTTATCAAAAGGTAATCATCAAGGTGCTGTTGCTCAGATTTCGCCAGTAGCATTTTATGACATTGAAGATTTAGTTATTAATACTATTGAATCGGGCAAGACACCCTTGTTCCTTTTATTAGATCAATTAAGTGATGTACGCAACTTTGGCGCTATTGTCAGAACAGCTGAATGTACAGGTGTTTCAGGAATTATTATCCAGAAAAAAGGTGGTGCACCAATAAATGGAGATGCCATTAAAACAAGTGCAGGTGCTGTTTTTAAGATTCCTATTTGTAAGGTAGACCATATTAAAGACGCTGTATTTCATATGCAAGCCTCAGGTATTAAAGTTATAGCAGCAACTGAAAAGGCTAAGGATTTTATTTACGAAATTTCTTTAAATGAACCTTGTGCAATAATTATGGGTTCTGAAGGTCGCGGTATTAATCCATCCGTTTTAAAAGCTGCGGACGAAAAGGCAAAACTTCCTATTTTAGGAGAAATTGAATCATTAAACGTATCCGTAGCCTGCGGTGCTTTTTTATATGAAGCTGTAAGACAGAGATTATAACAAAATCATTCTTCTTCAGAAGCGCTTTTAAAAATATAATTTATTTGGATTTTAGACTTCTCTGATTTAGAGTCGACTTCAGGTTCAAAATCATCTTTAACTGCCTCTGATTCTATTTCTATAAAATTTCCATTCTCATCAAAATGCTTCATAAATGGATCATCGTCTTCGTTGTAAGTTTCGGTCTCCCATAAGTATTTTTCGGGTTTTGCAACTTTACTTCTAAATAACAAGGCAAAAACAAAGCCCGTAATTAAACCACTTAAATGTCCTTCCCAAGACATACCGTCTTTTATTGGAAACACATACCAAATCATACTTCCATATAAAAAAACAATAATTAAAGATAGCGCTATTAATCGATAATGCTTTGCAAAAATGCCTTTAAAAAACATAAAACTAACCAACATATATATGACACCACTTGCACCAATATGATTACCTGTCTTTCCTATAAACCATGTTAATAATCCTGAAACTACAATTCCAAAAAACAAAACGCGCCAAGCTATATTTTTATAAAAATAAAATAGCGCCATTGACAGTATTAATAACGGGATTGAGTTATTGTACAAATGACTTACATCTGAATGCAGAAATGGACTTGTAAATATCCCTAAAAGACCTTCCGTTTTTTGAGGGTAAATCCCAAAATGTCTTATACCGGAATCGATACGTACTTGATACCAAAACACAAACCAAATAGAAAACACTAAAATTAAAGGATATACTATGACTGAAGTAGAATATTTGAATTGATGTTGATTCATACACAAATTTAAGATAAGTTGACAAAATTCTAGCCAAGCAGGATTAATATGAAAAATTGTCACTCCGATTTTGTAATTTTAACCTATGAATATCCCACTAGCAGAACGCCTTCGACCTAAATCATTGAGCGATTATATAAGTCAGACACATTTGGTTGGGAAAGACGGTGCGCTCTTTCAGCAAATAAAAAGTGGAGTTATTCCTTCTTTAATTTTGTGGGGTCCACCAGGTATTGGTAAAACAACTTTAGCAAATATTATTGCTAATGAATCTGAACGCCCTTTCTTTAAGCTAAGCGCAATAAATTCTGGTGTAAAAGAGATAAGAGAAGTTATAGACAAAGCCAAAAAAAGTGGTGGTTTATTCACAGCTAAAAATCCAATTCTTTTTATAGACGAAATCCATAGATTTAGTAAATCACAACAAGATTCTTTGTTAGAAGCTGTCGAAAAAGGTTGGGTAACCTTGATAGGTGCCACAACGGAAAATCCCAGTTTTGAGGTAATTGCTGCACTACTCTCTCGCTGTCAAGTTTATATTTTAAACTCTTTTAGTAAAGATGATTTAGAAGCTTTATTAAAGCGTGCCATGACAGAGGATGAATTGCTCTCTAAAAAGAAAATAAGACTTAAAGAAACTGAGGCTTTGTTGAGATTATCTGGTGGTGATGCAAGAAAATTACTTAATATTTTTGAACTCATTGTAACATCTTACGACAAAGATAAAATTACAATTACTAACGAAACTGTTTTAAAACAGGTACAAACCAATACTGCCAGATATGATAAAACTGGCGAACAGCACTACGATATAATTTCGGCATTTATAAAGTCTATTAGAGGTAGTGACCCAAATGCTGCTGTTTATTATTTAGCACGAATGATTGAAGGTGGCGAAGATGTAAAATTTATCGCTAGAAGACTTCTCATTTTAGCTAGTGAAGACATTGGTAATGCAAACCCAACCGCATTGGTAATTGCCAACAATACATTTCAAGCTGTTTCAGTGATTGGTAATCCAGAATCACGTATCATTCTTAGTCAGTGTGTGACGTATTTGGCAAGTTCTCCCAAGAGTAATGCAGCTTATGAAGCTATTGGTAAAGCACAGCAACTGGTTAAAGAAACAGGAGATTTATCTATACCTGTAGCCTTGAGAAATGCTCCAACAAAATTGATGAAAGATATTGGTTATGGAGATGCTTACAAGTACTCTCATGACTATGAAAACAACTTTGCAGAACAAGAATTTTTACCTAAAGAAATTAGTAATACCAGATTGTATTCTCCGGGAAACAATGCTAGAGAAAACACTCAAAGACAATATTTAAAACAACTTTGGAAAGAAAAATATGGATATTAAAATTTAATATTTAGTAGTTTTTTAGTATCGTTTTCTGAATAAAACCAAGAATTACCTTCTTTAAAAACTATAGCATTTTTACCTTTTACTGTATATACATTTGGTGCTGCAGTTTTTAAGATAACCATCACAACTTTTGGAGTAACATTCACAAGTTGAAACCCTTTTTCTGTTGGTTGTGCATAGAGTAAATCTGATTGTGTTTCTGATTTTTTCTTTTCTTCAGCAATTTCCTTTGTTTCCTGCTCTTTCTTTGCTTTAGCTTCTGCTGGAAGTTTTTTATTCTCAATTTTCAATCTATATCTTTCAGCTTTTATTTCTTTATCAGTTTCAGCTGCTTCTATCTTAGCTTTTTCTGTAGCTTTCTGTAGTTTTAAATTTTCAACTTCTTTTTTTAAGCGCACCACTTCTGCCTTTGCTTTTTCGGCTTCAACATTATTAACAGCTTCAGCTTTTGAAGCAACAGTAGATCGGTATTTGATTTTTTTTGCACCTTCTGAATCAGGATTGTACTTATAGTTTAAAAATTTGACACTTTCAAAAGCGTCACGTATGGCAATGGGATATGCTTTCTTAAAATCCTTCTCCTTAGTTTTACCAAAACTTGACAAGAATATTTGATTACCATAACAATCTTTGAGCTCTATCTGTAACTTAGTAGAAAAAAGACCTTTTGCTTTTAAGACATCCGCATACATTGCTAAGCAACGGTTATTAAACAAGTCTTTTGGTAATTCTTCTTCATCAAAAACTGCTATAAATCCATTACTGTTAAATAAGTGTCTAGTTAGTGAGTTAACTCTGTATTTGTCTTTTCCTTTTACAAAATCGAACTGTAAAGGCACAACTACATATTTATAATCATTTAGGTTTTTCTGTGAAAATGCACTTAATCCTACTAATAAAACTAAAACAATAAAAGCTAATCTCTTAAACATGACTCTTTTTTTATCTGGTAAATATAACTTTTGTTTTATTAAAATATTGGGCTAGAATAAATCTTTAAGTGCGCTCAAATGTGTAATACGTTGATAGCTGTCATTATAATCTGAATTTTTGTAGTCAAAATATAAGGCCTGCATACCCACATCAATAGCACCTTTAATATCTGCTTCTAGACTATCACCAATCATTACACTATGCTCTGGTTTAGCATTAGCCAAGTCCATTGCGAAATTAAAAATTTTAGGATTGGGTTTCTTTACACCAACCATCTCAGAATTAGTTACTGTATTAAAATATTTCCTAAGATTTGAAGCTTTCATCTTCTTCTCTTGCGCTTCTTCAAAACCATTAGTTATAATATGTAATTCATACTTTGCATTTAAATAATCTAAAACATCATAAGTACTATCAAATACATAATTAAAACTAGACAGATAGGCTATATAATCTTCCGAAAGATTATCAATTAATTGGTCTGATAAACTAATATCAATTTCATTAAAGGTATCTTTTAAGCGACCGTATCTTAGCTCTTGTTTAGTGACTTTTTCTTCACGATATAACTTCCAATATTTAAAATTTATAGGTTCGTAAACATTTAGAAATTTTTCCAAACTCACATCTACTTCGTGTATCTCAAAAATTTTCCCAAAAGTTAGTCCCGAATTTTTATCAAAATCCCACAAAGTATGGTCTAAATCAAAAAAAATGTGCTGTATATTTTTATGCATTTACCGAATTTAAAATTTGATTAAACAATACTTTAAAGCCTTTCCAAGTATCATCATCACTTAATGAATAATTATGAAAAACAGGACTAAAAGTCCCATCTACTTTTTTAATATTATTAATAAAACGTTCTAAAGTTTGCTGTTTGTCTAATTGCGAATGATGTTTTAACAAAGTAAAATCCATACAATGATAAGAATGGATCTGAAGAGGTGTTTGCACTTCGTAATCCAAATCATAAAATTGAAATGGTGAACAAGTACCGGCTCTAAAACCTAAGGCATTTACGTAACCCATGGTATGTTCTTGCGTAATTTCTAACTCAACAGCATTTCTGTATGACTCAGGTAAGTTAAGTTTAGAATGCGAATTACGAATGGCTTTGAGTTTGACATTAGTAACAGCCTCCATTTTCTTCTTTTCTCTTTTTAGAATGTTTAAATTATCTAATGAAAGGTAAGATGCTTTTAGACCTATATTACAATAGTCGCTAACAGATTTTATCAATGCTACAAACTGTTTTTTATTGACACTAATATTCTTGTCATAAGTTGAATAGGCTCCGATTAAAAAGAAAAAAGTAAACTTAAAAGGCACACTCTTTTGTCTATTTATAAGCCAATTGAAAACATCATGAGGGTCTTTTTTAAAGCCTAACAGTACCAAAAGACGCTCATAAAATTGTTGAAATTTTAATCTAAAAATATCCCCAAAAAGACCCCCAATAGTTCGTAACAAACCTTTATATCTATACTTATAAGCGCATGGAATATCAATTATAGGTTCAATTTTATACTGACGTTTAGGAAAAACAAATTCAGGAAAACGCTCTTGTAAAATAGTCTTTAGTTTGTATGCCCAAACATCTACTACAGGCTCTTGTAAAAAATCTTCTTTGAACGCCAGACTTTCTGTAGCCAAAAAACGCCCATAATCGTCTTTTACATGTGGTAGATATTCTTCATAACGACTCAGTAAATAGAAGGATGCCGCAAATATATCATAGGGTAAATCACTACGCTCTCCTGTTCCAAAAAAGCCTTTTGTCTCATCCCAGTCATTGACAGTGATGTCTATATCTGAAAGTCCTTGTTCGAAAAGCAAACTATGACTCTGCACGAAAATCTCTTTACTCAAAGGCTGTTTTGCGTAAGACATTTTAATAGAATCATGAGCTATAAAATCTTCAATCTTTGACGTAAAAGAAACTTCTATGCCTATTATACGCTTGCATAAATGTTTAAACGTATATGTCAATCGAGGTGTTATTTTATGTGTATAAACTAAAAGCATTTTTTAAAGTATGGTTTCATCAGCAAAACTAAAGTATGCTTTTTCAGTTACAATTATATGGTCCAAAACTTTTATATCTAAACTTAATCCAGCAGTCTTCAATTTTTGAGTAATCTTTTTATCAGCTTCACTAGCTTTTAATGTACCTGATGGATGATTGTGGCATAAAATCAAAGCTGTTGCACCAACTTCGAGTGCTTGTTTTAGAACCAAACGAACATCAACTAAAGTACCTGTAATTCCGCCTTTACTCAATTGTTGTTTTTGTAAAACCTTGTTTGAATTATTTAAATATATAACCCAAAACTCTTCGTGAGATAATTCTCCCAAAACAGGTTGCATTATATCATAAACATCACGACTACTTGTTATTTTTTCTTGTTTAACTGCATCTTCAAATTTTCGTCGTCTTCCTAATTCCAATGCAGCAGTAATTGTTATGGCTTTTGCTTCGCCTATACCATTAAACTCCATCAAGTGTTTTAAAGAAACTTTACCTAAGGCGTTAAGATTATTATCAACGCTTGCTAAAATCCGTTTACACAAATCTACCGCACTCTCATTTCTATTTCCAGAACCAATCAAAATAGCCACTAGCTCAGCATCACTCAAAGTTAATTTACCCTTATCTCTTAGTTTTTCGCGTGGCTGATCATCCTGAGACCAATTTTTAATTGAAAATGAAGTCTGTTTTTCTGACATGCACTAAAGATAAAAAATTGTAAATTTCAGCATCTATAAATTAAATAAATTATTTAATAGGAATTATAGTACTAGAATCGCAAATCAATAATCATTTGTATCCGCCAAAAAAACACCAAGACGACAACTGCAATCACATGATTGAGGTTATTAAAACTTATCCGTTAGCCACTGTTATTTCTATTAAAGATAATCAGCCGTTAATTACACACCTTCCTCTAATTTATGAAGACCAGAAATTAATAGGTCATATAGATATTTACAATCCACAAGCGAAATTACTACGAAATAATAATGACGTTACTGTCCTTTTTGCTGGGCCAGAATGTTACATTTCACCAAGTATTTATAGTACAACACAATTACCAACATGGAATTATATAAAAGTACATCTCAAAGGCAAAGTAAAGGCAATTGAATGCAAAGCAACATTGAAACAGTATTTAATTACAATGACCGAGTTTTTGGAAGCTCCTGACCATAAATATATTTTAGAACCAAACAATCCTCGTCTAGGTAAAAATCTAGATTATATCGAAATGTTTGAAATCGTAATTACTGATTGGGAAGGAAAATTTAAACTATCGCAAGACAAAAAACCTAAAGATACTGTAGCTGCAAGAGACGAATTAACAAGATCTAATCAGCTAAGTATTAAACAATTTTTGAATAAAGTATTTTAACTTTTGTAAATAAAAAGGCTGAATTTAAATATGAAATAACTATGAAAAATCTAAAAAAAGAAGATATCGAACAAGACGTTTTTGATTTATACGATGACTATGCACATAACAAACTTAACAGACGTCAATTTGCCGAAAAACTTTCGCTATACGCTATAGGTGGCTTAACGGTGTCGTCTTTATTAAGTTTTATGTCACCTGATTA
>ERZ807291.8777-NODE-8777-length-11152-cov-5.066324_pt1 | contig 11152 bp, 6 predicted proteins | sample MGYA00521257_ERZ807291 | MGnify/ENA primary metagenome ERZ807291 (study PRJEB31413, sample SAMN03169783) | marine metagenome | biome: Marine; feature: Water; material: Subsurface seawater | place: North Sea | collected 2011-04-28 | depth 1 m m ...
AGTACACGATCTCCCAATGGAGTGATTTTTGGTTTGCTCATATTCCTTTTTTTTTGGGTTGGTTTAGATTTTATTGATTAACAGTTGAAAGGATGGTCTTCACCACCGATTTCCGAAATTACAAGTTTATGAATTAGGATTTTTCTGAGGCTTCGCTTTCATCATCAACGACTTCAAAATCCGCATCGACAATATCATCCTCTTTCGATTTCTTACCATTTTCAGGATTGGCTTGAGCTGAACCGGCTGCTGCAGCCGCTGCTGCTGCAGGATCGGAAGCACCGGCACCCGCCTCGGCTAATTGTTTAGCCAACTCCTCAAATCCTTTCTCAAGTTTTTGCTTGGCTTCCTTCAATGTGGCAGGGGTTGAAGATTCATCATCCAAAACTTTTTTTGCATCGGCGACCATATCATCGACTTTCTTTTTCAAGTCTTCTGGTGCTTTATCGCCAAGATCAGTGAGTTGTTTTTCACACTGGTACACCAAAGAGTCTAAATCGTTGCGTGTTTGCACGGAATCTTTCTTCTCCTTGTCTTGATCTGCAAATTTCTCAGCTTCTTTTTTGAGCCTCTCGACCTCATCTTCATCCATACTTGATGAACCAGAAATAGTAATTTTTTGATCTTTTCCGGTATCTTTGTCTTTTGCAGTTACATTCAAAATCCCGTTGGCATCGATATCGAATGTTACTTCGACTTGGGGAGTACCCCGAGGAGCTGGACGGATACCATCAAGTTTAAAAGTGCCCAAGGTTTTGTTGTCGTGGGACATGGCACGCTCGCCCTGTAAGACGACGATATCCACTGCAGGTTGGTTGTCGGCAGCAGTCGAGAAAACTTGGGACTTTTTTGTGGGAATTGTTGTATTCCGCTCGATCATAGCCGTGGAAACACCGCCTGCTGTTTCAATCCCCAAGGTCAATGGAGTCACATCCAAGAGCAACACGTCATTTACATCTCCCTGAAGAACGGCTCCCTGTATCGCTGCTCCAATGGCAACAACTTCATCAGGATTCACCCCTTGGTTAGGATCTTTACCGCCCAACTCCTTGGCAATTTCAACCACACGAGGACTACGGGTCATTCCTCCAACGAGTACCAGGTTTCCAACCTCTCCAATGCTCAGACCAGAATCTTCCAAGCATGATTTGAATGGATTTTTAGTGCGTTCATAAAGATCGTCACAAATTTGTTCAAGTTTGGAACGAGAAAAAGTTACATTCAAGTGCTTCGGACCAGTCGAGTCAGCAGTGATAAAGGGGAGGTTAATATCAGTGGATTGTGAAGATGAAAGAGCCATCTTCGCTTTTTCCGCTTCTTCTTTAAGACGCTGCATTGCCATAGCATCTCCTGAAAGATCAATGCCCTGCTCTTTCTTAAAATCTTCTACCAACCAATTTATAATTTTGTCATCCCAGTTGTCACCACCGAGTTGGGTATCACCATTGGTTGCCTTGACTTCAAAAACTCCGTCCGCAATTTCAAGGACACTTATATCAAAAGTTCCGCCACCTAAATCATATACAGCGATGGTTTCTTCGCCTTTTTTATCCAATCCGTAAGCCAAGGAAGCTGCAGTGGGCTCGTTGATGATGCGCATAACTTCCAATCCAGCAATTGCACCAGCATCTTTGGTCGCTCGGCGTTGATCATCATTGAAATATGCGGGTACAGTTATAACTGCTTGAGTGACAGGTTCTCCCAAATACGCCTCGGCATCAGCTTTGAGCTTTCCCAAAACCATGGAAGCGATCTGTTCGGGCATAAAAGTTTCGGTCTTTCCATCAATATCGCACTCTATGACAGCTGCACCATTCTTGCCTTCAATAACTTTGAAGGGAAGTGTACTCACTTCATCTTTAATTTCTTCAAATTTACGACCGATCAGCCTCTTGGCTGAATAAATAGTATTGTGTGGATTAGTAACTGCTTGCCTCTTTGCAGCCTGACCGACAATACGTTCACCCGTTTTTGAAAAGGCGACAATTGAAGGGGTGGTGCGATTGCCCTCGGAATTGGGAATTACCTTAGGCTCACCTGCTTCCATCACAGCCATGCATGAATTACTTGTTCCTAAATCTATACCTAATATTTTGCTCACGGAAGGAAGACTTGCACCTTTCGTGCCCACTTAAATGAATTATTTAAATATATAATTGTTAGGAACTTGTGTAAAAATAAGTCCTTCAGGAATATGTGTCATCTAACAAAACTGTGACAGCGTGTCTCAAATCGTGTCACATACTTGGCACGATGTGACAGAAAAATTTCAAGTTATGAATCAGTTGAATTTTGAGGACTGTTTGATTGATCATCCAGGTTGTCCAAAATTTCCATAACCCGAGTTCCCCGTTCAATCCCAAGATCTCTGACAAATTGAAGTTTGGGAGAATACTTTAGAACCACATATTTACTGACCACTCCACGAATCTCTCCGGCATGTTTACGAAAAAATTGTTGAGCCTGTCGGGCGCACAATTCATCCCCTACTACGGAGTACGCCACTGTAGCATTGCGCAAATCTGCGGATACTTCTACTGAGGTGATAGTCCAGCGGACAGTTTCTGCACCGTACCTTGTAGTAAGGTAGTTACCAATTTCACGCTTAACTAACTCACTGACCCTTGCAATTCGCAGGCTCATCGCAGATAGGCAGGGTTTTAAAGAGTGGGACGAATCTTTTCCACTTCAAAAGTTTGAATCTCATCGCCCTCTTCATACTTTTCAAATGAATCAAGTCGCATTCCGCACTCAAAGCCAGCCTTTACATCAGTGACATCATCCTTAAATCTTCGGAGAGTGTCTATTTTTCCCTCAGCAATAACTTTACCGCCACGAACAAGCCGGGCACCTTTATTGCGGGTAATATTACCTTCCATGACCATACAACCTGCAACCGCTCTGCCTTTGCTGACTTTAAATACTTGACGGACTTCCGCTCGACCAGTCTTTTTCTCGACCAATTCAGGTTCCAAAAGATCAGCCATGTTATCTTTCACCAAATCAATGATTTCATAAATTATGCTGTTCTGAAATACACGAACACCTAGATGCTTGGCTTCTCCCATCACTCCATTTTCCATCTTCACATTGAATCCAAGAATATCGGCCTGAGAAGTTTGGGCCATCTTCACATCATTTTTGGTAATCAGACCAACATCTGACTGTAAGACCTCCAATACAATCTTATCGCTCTTAATTAATTCAAGTGCATCTTTCAGAGCTTCCACGGAACCGCGAACATCAGCTTTAAGAATTAATTTATAGATAGTAGACTTGCTCTTACTGATTGCTGCAAATAAAGCATCTAAAGCAGCTGCCCCACCCTCTTCTTCCGCCTTTCCTTCTTCGGGCGTAACATCTTCGGGCGTAGCTTGAATCTTCTTTTCTAAAACTTCGTTTTCTTCAGCTACACGCCTTGCATCCCTCTCGTTTTTACAACCCACACAAAGTGCACCCGCATCAGGCACGCCCGACCAACCAAGTACATTAACGGGAGTTGATGGAGGGGCAGACTTCAATTGGTTGCCCTTATCATCAATCATGGCTTTTACTTTGCAGTAAACTGAACCACAGGAAAATGAGTCACCTATTTTCAAGGTGCCTTTTTGGACAATAACGGTGGCAGTTGGCCCACGTCCAACTTCAACCCTGGCCTCAACCACGCTAGCTTCAACTTTGGCTTTTGGATTGGCTTTCAACTCCATGAGTTCAGCCTGTAAAAGTATCATGTCCAAAAGCTCATCAATATTATCTCCCTTCAATGCGGATACGGGAACAGTAACAATTTCACCTCCCCAATCTTCTGCAGCAATGGAGCGGTCTTGCATTTGAGTTTTCACCTTATCGATGTCAGCCCCTTTTACATCCGTCTTATTTATTGCAACGAGGAGGGAGGATTGTGAACGTTGGGCAAATTTCAAGGCTTCATCCGTTTGAGGCATAAAACCGTCATCTGCCGCTACGACTAAAACCGAAACATCAGTAAGGTTGGCTCCCCTTTCGCGAATTTTGGAGAAAGCAGCGTGGCCTGGCGTATCAAGAAAAGTGATTTTATGATCGTTACGATCAACTTGATATGCTCCAACATGCTGGGTTATTCCACCTGCTTCCCCGTCGACAATATTTGTTTTACGCAAGGTATCGAGAAGAGTTGTTTTTCCATGATCTACATGCCCTAAAATACAAACTACAGGCGGGCGGGGTTCAAGAAATTTTTCATCATTTTCATCCACCTGTTTCTTAACCTTTTTCACCTGTGGTTCAGCTTTTTCCCCACGGTGACGAACTTCTAAATCAAAACCTTTTGATTTGGCAACTTTACTGGCAACCTCTTCGTCAATGGTTTGGTTCATCGAAGCAAAGATTCCCGTCTCCATTAATTCCGAAATTAATTGAAAGGGCTTCAATCCAATCAAACCGGCAAAATCGCGCACTACGATTGGTGGCTTTACAATAATTAAATTACCTTCAACTGTCCCCCCAGCATCAGGCTCTGCCAACTTTTCGACGGTGGAAGAAACAGATTTTGCTTGAACGGGAGGCGGTGCTCCAGCCGATTTTACCGGAGGACGGGGCAATACAGGTGCGTTCCCAGCAGTGGTAGGTTCCTGGCGTGCTGCTGGTTCCTCGATTTCACCTGAAGTAGGGTCATCACTCTGAACAGGTGTGGAATCTTCCGTGGCTTCTTCCACTTCTGCTTGTTCAACTTTTTCCCGCTGTTGGCGCTCCCTGTCTAAATCTTGCTTGGACTTTACGAAAGGAAGCGATGAATCTTCCGATGAATCACTTTTATCCTCCTCATTCTCCTGAATATTTGTGGGGGATACCTTTGACGCATCCTCAACCGCTTGTGGAGAGACTGCAAATTCTTCGATAATTGATTGAGCAGTTATATTATCAATCGTTGAAGAGGCACTTTTCACCTCGTATCCTCGCTCTTCCAATATGGCGATGACCTCCTTACTGGTTTTACTGGTCTGCTTGGCAATTGCGTGGATTCGTACGCTCATTTCGGTGATATATTATAATTTCAGTCTAGGTATAAAACGGCATATTCACTCAGACTCTTCAGAAGCGGGAATGGTGGTGGCCACTTTGGCAAGGATATCTTGGGCGATTGGTTCTTCAAAGCCTAAACCGACTAGGTCTTTATCGGTCACACCCTCAAAAGCTTCTGGACTAACAAGTCCAAATGCAACCAAACGGTCTGCGACTTCAAACTCGATTCCAACGGAGGTCAATCCCTCAGCAGCTTTTGTTTTGCGTTCGTCAAAACCAACTTGTTTTACAACTACCTTACCAATATCCAGCTTCCAACCGAGTAAGCGGGAAGTCAATCGGGCATTTATTCCCTTGCGACCTATGGCCACGGAAAGATCATCTTCTTTAACCTCGAAATACATTCGACGCTTATCCCTGTCCAAGTTGACATTCTGTGGAATTGCAGGTTTCAGTGCCTCAACTAGTTGTTCAACCGGATCTTCAAACCATCTGATAATGTCGACTTTCTCACCGTTCATTTCACGGACGATACTTTTAACGCGGCCACCACGGGCACCTACACACGCACCAACTGGGTCTACTTTTGGGTCAGTGCTTTTTACACAGACTTTGGTACGGTATCCAGGCTCACGGGCCATCGAGGCTAAACTAACGGTACCGTCAGAAATCTCGGAAACCTCCATATCGAAAAGCTTGCGGACAAAATTTAGGCTAGAACGGCTCAGGATGAGTTCTGGGCCCCTACCCTGTTGCTCTAATTTCACGAGTAGACAACGAATACGCTCCCCAGGAACCCAGTCTTCGCCAGGAGCCTGTTCGCGCCAAGGCAGAAGAGCTTCTGCTTTGCCAACCTCAACGATCAAATCTCCTCTTTCTTTTCGGCGAACTGTACCAGTGACAAGGTTACCCACTTGATCACGAAATTCATCGTAAATATGTTCCTTCTCAAACTGTCTCAATCTTTGTTTAATTGCCTGTTCTGCAGTTTTAGCTGCAATACGACCTAAATAGGCTGGGTCCATTTCCCGTTCGACCACATCGCCAACTTCAGGGGTATCCGCATACAACCTCGCTTTGTCCAAATGAATCTCGCGAGCGGTATCGGACACAGACTCCACTACATTCAACAAAGTCCATGCTTGTAAGGCACCAGATTTCGGATTGATTTCTACACGGACTTCACTGGGTTGAGAATTTGCCCCTCCCCTTTCAGCCGCCGCTTTTATGGCGTTTTCGATCGTGGCGATCATGTCTGGACGACTGATCCCCTTCTCTTTTTCCATGTATTCAAGGACTGCGAGAATTTCGCTGCTCATCGTTCGGAATGTATTTTATGGTTTAAGTTGGAGAGAAAAAAAAAAGACGAGCAAGATGCCCGTCCTCTTCTTGGACTAGACTTGGAATTTAATGAATCAAACTAAACAAAAGAAGGATTTTGTCAACTTATACCTAGCGAAGTTCCATACGAAGTTTTTCCTCATTGCAGGACTCGTCAGATATCTTATTAATGGAGGTTTTTTTGATGAATACTATACGCTTCACCAATCTACCCGGAGATGGAATCGGGCCTGAAGTCATGTCGACCGCCTTAAAGGTTTTGGAAAAAACTGGGAAGGCTTATAATTTTATCTGCGAAACTGCTGATCACGATGTCGGGGGCATAGGTATAGACAACCATGGGGAAGCCCTCCCCTCCTCGACTTTAGAGGCTTGCCAATCAGTCGATGCCATTCTTTTCGGATCTGTAGGTGGTCCCAAGTGGGAAAGCCTTCCACCTAAGGATCAACCAGAGCGGGCTGCCCTTCTACCCCTAAGAAAGGCATTTGAATTGTTTGCCAACTTGCGCCCCGGCAATCTTTTTCCTGAGTTGGCCGATTTATCTCCACTTCGATCAGATGTGGTTAGTAATGGAATTGATGTACTTTGTGTGCGGGAACTCACTGGCGGGATCTACTTTGGGCAACCCAAAAGCACACGCACTCTCGAAGACGGTCAAAAGGAAGCTATCGATACCATGATTTACCGGACCGGAGAAATTGAGCGAATTACTGAAATTGCAGTTAAAGCAGCTGCACTGCGCGGAAACAAAATATGCTCGGTCGATAAGGCAAACGTACTTGAAACTTCCGTTCTATGGAGACAAACCGTATCTGAATGCATAAATAGATTGGATCCATCCATCGAATTATCTCACATGTATGTAGATAATGCGGCCATGCAGCTGGTCAGAGACCCTAACCAGTTTGATGTTTTACTAACAGAAAACATGTTTGGAGATATTCTATCCGATGAACTTGCAGTGATTTGCGGATCATTGGGCATGCTCGCTTCCGCTAGCCTCGGTACAGGGACCAACTCTTCAGGCCATCCTTTTGGACTGTATGAACCTGCAGGTGGAACTGCCCCAGATATTGCCGGAAAAGGATTGGCTAACCCTTGTGCCCAAGTATTAAGTTCCGCCCTTATGCTTCGATATAGTTTTGGGTTGGAAGACGCAGCACTGGCGATCGAAAATGCGGTTAAAGAAACCATCCGGTCCGGTCTGCGTACTGGTGATATTTCGCAAGGGGGGCCTTCCGTCGGCACCGCGGAGATGGAAGAGGCTATTTTGTCCCGAATTGCTTAATTCATAAAACAATTCTTGCCTGAGATGAAAGCACGCGAAATCCGCAAATCTTTTCTGGAATTTTTCAATTCGAAAAACCACGAGCTCATTTCATCTGCCTCGCTCTTACCAGAGTCGCCCAACCTGCTTTTTACCAATGCAGGGATGAACCAGTTTGTACCCTATTTTCTGGGAGATCAAAAAGCACCATTTCCCAGGGCAACAGATACCCAGAAATGTATCCGGGCAGGAGGAAAGCACAATGATTTGGAAGATGTCGGGTTGGACACCTATCACCATACTTTTTTCGAGATGTTGGGTAATTGGTCCTTTGGGGATTATTTTAAAAAGGAAGCGATCGAATGGGCTTGGGAACTTTTGGTGGAAGTTTGGAAATTCCCGCCAGAAAGGCTCTATGCAACGGTTTACAAACCAGCCGCAGGAGACCCGGCAGATTTTGACCAGGAAGCTTATGATTTATGGTCAGTGATTTTTCAAAAAGCTGGACTCGATCCAGCTGTTCATGTGGTTACTGGAGGAAAGAAAGATAACTTTTGGATGATGGGAGAGACGGGTCCTTGCGGTCCTTGCTCCGAACTTCATCTCGATTTGACTCCAAATGGGGATAGCGGTGGAAAACTCGTTAATGCTGATTCCCATTTGTGCATAGAAATATGGAATCTTGTATTCATCCAATTCAATGCGAATAAAGACGGAAACTTCTCTCCTCTCGTTGCAAAACATGTGGACACAGGCATGGGGTTTGAACGAGTGGCTGCAGTGATACAGGCAACCCAACAATTTACCGACTTTTCAAAACCCGCATCAAATTATGACACCGATGTTTTTTCTCCCCTCTTTAAAAAGTTGGAAGAAATGTCAGGAAAGTCATACCATTCCACCCTCCCAAATGATGGAAAACCTGCAAATGAGCAGGAGGAGATAGACATCGCCTTTCGGGTAATTGCAGATCATTTACGGGCACTATCTTTCTCAATAGCAGATGGCATTCTTCCTGGGAACAGCGATCGTAATTATGTACTCCGCCGGATTCTTCGGCGGGCAATTAGGTACGGTAGAACCCTTGGGTTTTCTGATCCATTTTTTCACAAACTCGTTCCGGTGCTAGTCGAACAGATGGAGGATTTCTTTCCCGAACTCCTCGAGCGTAAGGACTTGATAGAAAAAACTCTCCGTTCCGAAGAAGCATCCTTTAATAAAACCCTTGATCGTGGAATTGAACTCTTCTCCCGAGAAACTCAGGGAATGGAAAAAGATCAGCAACTATCAGGAAAATTTGCATTCAAGCTTTATGACACCTACGGATTTCCGCTAGATCTTACAGAATTGATTGCCCGAGAACGCGGACTGACTATCGATCACCAGGAGTTTGAAGAGGAAATGAATGCTCAAAGGCAACGGGCACGGGAAGCCCATAAATCTGTTGATATTTTAGTCAGCGAGAACTCGGATTCCGCAGATTCCACCATTTTTACCGGCTTTGATTCATCTAACCTCAAAGCCTTCTCAGCCTCTTGCGTGGATTGGATTGAACAAGATGACAAACAGTACCTCGTTGTCGACAAGTCTCCGTTTTATGCTGAGATGGGCGGACAAGTGGGAGATTCAGGCACAGTGTCTTTAAATGAAAAAGCTCTCAATGTTCTAAATGTTGTTAAAGATGCAAAAGGCCGGTTTCTTCATGAAATGGATGACCATATTAAAGCAGATGAAGTGATTGGACAGACCTGTACGCTCAGTGTTGATGTGGAACGAAGACTTGCAATCCAACGCCATCACACGGCCACACATATCCTACACTGGGCATTGAGAGAGGTTCTTGGTGACCATGTTCGACAAGCCGGGTCATTGGTACAGCAGGACCGCTTGCGTTTCGATTTTTCTCACTTCGAATCAGTTTCAAATGAGCAACTACAAATCATTGAGCACTTGGCCAACGAAAAACTTTTGCTCAATGAGGAGGTAAACACCTATGAAATTCCATTTTCAGAAAAACCAGATGGCGTGATCGCTTTTTTTGGTGATAAATATGGAGAGTTTGTACGTGTGGTCGATCTTGGCGGATGGTGTCAGGAACTTTGCGGAGGTACACATGTTCGTACAAGCGGAGAGATTGGTTCGATACGCGTGGTTTCAGAATCTGCCATTTCCGCCGGTACCCGACGCCTAGAAGCTGTGGCCGGGTTTTCCGCTTATCAATGGACCGACGAACGGGTCAGTGGATTTAGTCAGTTATTGAAACGATTAGCCTGCCAACCCCATGAACTTGTGGGTAAAATTGAACAATTACAGACGAAAACCAGGGAATTGGAAAAGAGACTCCGTGCATTCGAACAAAAAGGACAGGCTGGAGTTGCCGATAAATTAATTCAATCCGCCCAAGAAAGGGAGGGAGTAAAAATAATCTCCGGTAAAATACCCAACCTCTCCGCAAATGATTTACGGTCCCTCGCTGCTCAAGTAAATAAAAGATCTCACCCCTCCGTTGTTCTGCTTGCTTCGGAAATGTCGGAGAAGTGCTCAATGATTTGCATTTGTTCCCCCGAAGCTGTGGATGCAGGCCACAAAGCCGGTGTTTACTTAAGTGAATTGGCAGATAAAATTGGAGGGAAAGGTGGAGGCAAGCCCGACTTCGCCATGGGAGGTGCTCCCGCAAATCAAGGATTGGACGAGGCACTGGCTTCTCATTCCCTGAACTCCTAAATTTTTCTACAGGGTGAAGCTGCGCATTTTGCTTCCCCCCACCCTCGCTGGCTGCGTGCAACGAAACGCCATTCCCGCCAAGGTCGAATTGGAAAACGATACGGGTGATCGTCTGCCACCTGAAAAATGTAATATGGAAGATTTAGCTGGTTTGCCTGATGCCGAGCGTTCTGCCCTTTTTGCATTATCCCAATGGTGCGGAGGAAACCTCTCCTCCTTTTTGCAACTTGATTTAATGCAATCAGCCGAGCTTCTAAAACTCCTCGCTGAGAACGAATGTTTTTTTCCAGCGAATTTACCTGACAATCCAATACCATGGGTCGATGGAAAATTGGAGGGGGTGAGCGAATACCTCAGTCCACCTGAGCAAAAGCAGCCACCCCGCAAAGTTCGTGAAATTAATAGGGACTATGAAATGCCCGGCGAAAAGGACCCGCTACCGGATTTGCCCGACTACTTGGGACCTCCTATTGAAGTGGAAGGATCCACTGAATATTTACGTATCATTCTGCCAAGCTCAGAACATCCGGGATATTCAGAAGTGTTAAGATTATTGAGAGAGTGGAGCTTTATCCGCGATCGGGCACACAGGCATTGGTGGTGGCTGAGGGATTCATCCAAGGTACTCGACTTTTTAGCATCGCACCAAGAAGAATTGGATCTTGATCACGATGCGGTATTCACTGAGAACTTTCGTAAGCACACATCTTCCATAAAACCAGCAGTCCTGCGGATAAATGCAAAAGAAAGTGAAGAACAAATTGAGGTTGAGGCCAGAATTGAAGCTGGAGACGCACCAGTTGAACTGATTGAACAGGC
>ERZ807291.8779-NODE-8779-length-11150-cov-10.227219_pt1 | contig 11150 bp, 5 predicted proteins | sample MGYA00521257_ERZ807291 | MGnify/ENA primary metagenome ERZ807291 (study PRJEB31413, sample SAMN03169783) | marine metagenome | biome: Marine; feature: Water; material: Subsurface seawater | place: North Sea | collected 2011-04-28 | depth 1 m m ...
TTCAACATCTACAGCTAATGATTTAAAATATAATGGTGCAAAATTTTCAGTATCTAGTGCTGGAACAGATGCGAATGGAAATGAGTTCTTAAACCTTAAATCTGACTCTACTGCTGCAATTAATATTACTGATACTAAAATAAAAGTTTTACACACTGAATCAAAAGATGTATCGGCATATTTTGAAGGTGGAACAGGTATATTTTCAGGCCAGACAGAACACTTTGGAAGTAATAGAATAGTTTTAAAAGAGCTTAATAAGCATTCTTATTTGAACAAAGATGTAAAGCAGCCTAATACGCTTATTAATGGAGCTATTGCATCTGCAAGCAACCCAGCTTCTGGCTCTGGTGTTATTACTGTCGATACAACCGCAGGTTTTCCTTCTTCTGGAACATTATTAATTGGTTCTGAACAAATTACCTATACAGGTACGACAGCCACAACATTTACTGGCATTACAAGAGGAGCAAATTCAACAACAGCAGCCTCCGCTCTTGACGATGCTACTGTAAAGTCTCTTGATTTTTCTGAAGGCATAATGAGTGGTTTTAAGGATATATTAAGGAATACAACACTTACAGCTGTTCCTAGTACTAGAGCTACTAATGCTCCTGTAGAGGGTACAAATATAGTTTATGAAAAGACAGGACAAAACACATCTGGAACAACATCACTAGTCGTAGATGGTGGAACTAATGGGATTAGGGTTGGCGATATAGTTGTTGGTGCTGGAATACCAGCGGCTACTTATGTGAGCGCAATTAACCATGATACATCCACTGTAACATTAAGTGCGGCTACAACTGCAAATTTAACTGCTACGACAACCACTGCAGCAGGAACAAAAGTTTCATTTATGTCAAGTAATCATACCATTGGAACAGGCGCTACAGGACAAACTGGAATTGTTGTAGCTGATGCTACAAATATAGCAGTAGGTGATTTGGTTTACGGTACTGGTATAGCAGCTAATACAACTGTTGCCGCTGTTTCAGGTACGACCATTACATTAAGTGCAAATACAACTGCAGATATTTATGGAGGTGAACTAAACTTCGTGGATGGCGATGGACTAGGAGCACAAGTTTTAAATAACGGAGCTGTAGCTTTAGGTGCTACCACTATAGTTGTAGACGCTAATACAAATATATCTGTTGGAGATGTTGTAGAAGTTGCTGGAGTTACCGCTGGGACAACAGTAACAAACATAAATGGTACAACAATTACAATAAGTGCGGCAACAACAGCAGCTATTGCGGACAATACTTCAATTTCTTTCTTACCTGCTGATAGTGAAACTCTAACAGTGGGTTCTACAGCTGGTTTTACAGCAGCTACGGCTGCTAATCCTGGCAAGTTTAAGTTAGGCGACGAAATTATTACATACACGGGCAAAACAGCTACAACTCTGACTGGCATAACTAGGGGCGCATATAATAGTGAAAGTAAAGCGGTTCCTGCGACAACTGAAATAAGTTTACTGGACAGTGTAGACGCTCTTGGGTTATCTCAAAGGAAAACCGATGTTGGTGCTCAACTAACATCTACTGGTACAACTATTACAGTTGACTCTACAGCTGATTTTGAAAGTAATGGTTTTATTAGAATAGGGAAGGAATTAATTGCTTATACAGGTAAAACAGCAACAAGTTTTACAGGCCTAACCAGGGGGGTTGGTGGAACAACTGCCGCACAGCATGAAATTGATGCAGTAATAACACAAGACATTTCTAACTCAGATGATTGGGTAGATGAGAATGATCCAGCATTGAAAATCGCCTATGATATTTCAAACCAAAACTTCACTTTTCAGGGTATTCCATCTAAAATAGGTACTTCAACACCTAGTAAAATGTATTCTTTTTCTGCCTATGGCCCTGGTGACGGGAACAACGCAAATGCAATTGGATTGAAAACTCAAAGTAATAAAGCTTCCTCAAATATTGGAGGAGGAGCCGCTTTAAAGGCTGAGTCCGTATTGTTTACAGGAGATCAGATAGCGGCTGACACTCAAAGAGCCTACGGAGTTGAAGTTTCATATAATAACTTAACCCGTCGATTTAGTATCGCTAGTGGATCGACAGGTGAAAATATCCCAGCGAATTCAGCTGTCGGAGTTGGAGATGGTGGTCAAGCATCTTCCAATATTGAAATTGGAAGGTTGGCAATTGTTGATGGCGTTGCTACAGCGTCCACTGCAGGTACGGGTGGAACAAGTGCTCTTTTAGGAATTAATGCAACAAATGCTATAACTACAGTAACAGCTGACACTGCTGGAAAAGGTCTACAATCTTCAGCTGCTATATTAAATGGAAAGACATCAAATGAAGACTTATCAGAGGACTTCTTCTTGTCTGATGCCGCAGAAGAAACAATTTTTGTTGTAAACGTAAATGATATAACTGCAGCTATTCAGGTGCCAGAGGGGGTTTATAATGGTACCTCTCTCGCAACAGCATTACAATCTAGAATTAATCAAATGGAAGATCTTTCTGGAAATACGGTTAACGGAGTATCTGTTTCCTATGACACTATAAGCAATTCTTTTACATTTACTACTGGCACAACAGGATTGAAAAGTAAAATATTTGTTTCAGGAAGTTCTCGTATGGGATTAGATAACCTTGAACTTGTTACAGGAACTACACCTTCATATGTTAATATGGCAAATACAACAGCTACTTCTGCAACAGGCCAGTCATTATATGTAAATGATGCGGGAACCACTACTACATTGGCGCCTGACAATGCATGGACACCTACAACAGATGGTACATTTGCTAAAGTTTTCTTGAGACCAGGAGAATTGACATTTGATACTCAAGGAAACCTGGTAAGTCCAAGTCAAAAAGTTGGTTATAAAGGTGACTTTGCTGCAGATGCTGCAGCCGGTACGAATGCCTTGTCTATTGATTTAGATTTGAATTTTGATGGATCCACTCAATTTGCCTCTGACTTTAATGTTAAATCTGTAACTCAGGATGGTCAGACTGTAGGTAAGTTAGACGGACTAGATATTGCTGCCAACGGTTTAGTGAGTGCGAACTATACAAACGGACTTAACATTGCTCTTGGTAGATTGGTGATGGTTAATTTTAATAACCAAAACGGATTGAAACAAATTGGTAACGCAACCTATGTTGAAACTTCTGTTTCTGGTGTTGCTTCTGTTGGAGAAGCGGGCGCTGATGGATACGGTACAATACTTTCAGGATCACTAGAAAGATCTAACGTAGATATTACAGAAGAACTTGTTAACTTAATTACAGCTCAAAGAAACTTTCAGGCAAATGCAAAGACAATTGAGACTAATACGAGCTTAACACAAGCAATTATTCAAATTAGAACATAATCAATAGGTTAATAAAAGGAATAGATCATGGACAGAAGTATTTATACAGCTCTTAATAGCATGAATATTTTAAGAGACAATCAGTCCGTAACAGCACAAAACTTAGCTAATATAAGTGTGACAGGTTTTCAAAAAGATATTCAGATTAATTTTGGGTCTGTTTATTTAGACCGTGATAAAGGTATTGATCCAAGAGTTATGGCATTGCAGGAACCCGGAGGTTTTGACGGTACACCAGGACCAATGCAACAAACAGGAGCTCCATTAGATCTGGCTGTTGATGGTGCTGGATATTTTATTGTAAAACCGGCATCTGGGGGTAATATAGCATTATCAAGAAGAGGAGATTTTACAGTTTCTGCGGATGGTACTCTCAAAGATGGAACTGGAACTCAGCCATTAAGTATAGATCTTGAGCCATTAATTATTCCACCTCATAGAAAAATATCAGTTTCGGGAGATGGTATTATAGAAATAGAACCTCTTAATGGACCGCTTGGACAGACAATTAGAGTTGGGCAACTTGCAACAACTTTTGGATCTGAAGTGCCTCTAGCTAAAACAATTGATGGTTTTGTAAGACCAGTAGATGGCTCTATTCCAGCTGCAGACAATAGGACACTTCTCTTAAGCGGCTTTCTTGAGGGGTCTAATGTTAAATCAGTTGATGAATTAGTTGCGGGTATTGATCAATCCAGAGCATACGAAATTAATGTTAAATTTATAACTACAGCTCAAGAAATTGATGAGGCATCATCATCGCTAATGAGAATGCCTGGTTAATATATTAATAATAAATTGGCATATGTATTGCATTATTCTTCTATATTATTAATGAGGAGTATAATATGTCTAATGCGATGCATGTTGCAAAAACCGGTTTAAATGCTCAAAATAGTAGAATGCAAGTTATTGCGAACAATCTTGCAAACGTCAATACTACAGGTTTTAAAAGAGATAGAGCAAATTTTGAAACACTTCTATATCAAGTAATCAAAGCATCTGGTGCGCAAACATCTGGAGAAACTAGAACTAATTCAGCTTTTTCAGTTGGAACAGGTGTACGTATAATCAATGCAGATAAGTTGTTTTCACAAGGAAATATAGTTTCATCAGATAACTCATTAGACGTATCAATAGACGGATCAGGTTTTTTTCAAGTCTTAATGCCAGATGGTAGGATTGGCTTCACAAGAAATGGTGCCTTTGGAAGAAATGCCGAAGGACTTCTTACTACAGCATCTGGATATGTTGTTCAACCAGAGGTTGCTATACCAGAGGGAGTAACAAGCATTAATATTTCAGCTGATGGTATAGTTTCTGTTCAGAATCCAGGTGAAGTTGAAGCAGAAGAAGTTGGTCAGTTTCAGTTGGCTGATTTTCCAAACTCTAGAGGCTTGCAACCAATAGGACAGTCAATGTTAGTCGAAACACCTGCAAGCGGTGCTCCAGTAGTTGCTAACCCTTTTGAAAATGGTTTTGGTAGCTTAGTTCAAGGAGCTCTTGAGAGCTCTAATGTAAATGTTGTTCAAGAATTAGTTGACATGATCGAAACACAGAGAGCTTACGAAGTTAATTCAAAAGCAATATCTGGTGTTGATGATATGCTTAGATTTATCAGTCAAAATCTTTAAATAGAGCTTGATATGAAACAATTAATTATAATAACCACATTATTTTTTCTTAATGCATGTTCAACATATGTAGAAGAAGTAAATAATAAACAATTTAAACCTCTCACACCATCATTTGAAGAGTTTAATAATGAGGAACCTGCTAGTGGTGCTATTTTCAGCACAAGTTCTGCTGGCCTTTTCTCTTCTGATAGGAGAGCTAAAAATGTTGGTGATATACTATCAGTTACCCTTAGCGAAACTTTCTCTTCAAATAAAGCAGTAACAAATTCGTCTGGAAAAACAGACACCATAGGTGCTGAAATTGGTCCGACTGGATTGCTTAGAAATTTTGCGGGATTGGGAGGAAGCGCTTCTAAAACAAACTCATTTTCCGGTTCAATGGCAACTAATCAATCCAATAGCCTAAGTGGTACATTGTCGGCGACAATTGTAAGAGTTTTCCCTAATGGTAATCTAGAAATAAAGGGTCAAAAAAAATTAAGAATAACCGAAGGAACTGAGTACATAAGATTAAGCGGAATAATAAGACCACAAGACATATCCACTACCAACACAGTTTCATCAGCTAAAATTGCAGAAGCGCAAATTGAATATGTTGGTGCCGGTATTCTTGATAGCGCAACAAAGCCTGGTTGGGGTAGCAGAATATTTAGGGCAATTTCACCATTTTAGGATTAACAAATGCAAAAAATAAAAATTTTAATACTTTTTAACATCTTTTTCTTATCGACTATTAATACCATAATGGCAGATAGATTAAAAGACATGGTTAGTTTTGCAGGCATAAGATCTAATCAACTTATGGGTTATGGAATTGTTGTGGGGCTTGATGGTACAGGCGATTCATCTTTAGCCGTTACTCTTCAAAGTATGCAGTCAACAATATCACAATTTGGAATGAATGTTGATGCCAGTAGTTTGAGTGGAAAAAATTCAGCTGCAGTAATGATAACAGCTGACTTAGATCCATTCGCTAAAATTGGCCAAAAAATTAATGTAACTGTCTCCTCTATGGGTAAAGCTAAAAGTCTAAGAGGTGGTACACTTCTAATGACACCTTTAAAAGGTGCTGATGGGAAAACGTATGCCATTGCGCAAGGTAACCTAGCTGTAGGGGGATTTGGTGTAGAAGGTGCTGATGGCTCATCTATGTCTGTTAATATTCCTACAGTAGGCACAATATCGAACGGTGCGACAGTTGAAAGAATGGTTGAAGCACCATTTATTAATTCTGAAAATTTCGTTATGAACCTTCACCAAGGAGATTTTACTACAGCTAATAGGATAACGGAAGAAATCAATAAAGTTTTTGGTCCCGACGTAGCCAAGTCTCTTGATCATACCTCTATTTCAGTAAGGGCTCCTAAAGATCCGTCACAAAAAGTTAGTTTTATGAGTTTGCTTGAAAACATCCAAGTTGACCCAGCAGCCCCAATTGCTAGGGTAGTTGTAAATGCAAGAACAGGTACTATTGTAATAGGTGGTGATGTAAGAGTAACCCCGGCAGCCGTAAGCCATGGAAGCTTAACAGTTAAAGTAAATGAAGATACTAATACCACACCTGGGCAAGTTTTATACGATGATGCCGGTAATGTAACCACAACAACTGAAGCTACAACTGAAAATGATACTGAAATCAAAGCTGGAGCTGAAACAGCTTCAGCATTTGTTTTTGATGCTGGCACATCTTTAGCAGATGTTGTTGATGCTATAAATGCTATAGGAACAACTAGTGCTGACTTAGTGGCTATTTTAGAAGCTTTACGGGCTGCTGGCGCTTTGAGAGCTCAAATGATTATAATTTAAAGGTAGGACTAATGAGCACTTCCATATCAAAAGTTGATCAAATAAACTTTCTCGCAAATAAAGTATCTCAAGATAGTAAAACTTTAGGTTTGCAAAATAAAGATAACCAAGAATTAGAAAATGTTGCTGAACAGTTCGAGGCTATTTTTGTGCATCAAATGTTAAAGCAAGCAAGACAGAGTAAATTAGCAGAGGGCATATTTAGTTCTGAAGCACAAGATACTTTCAATAATATGCTCGATACAGAATATTCACAAATTTTATCAAAGAAAAATAATTTTGGTATTGCTGATGCGCTTATTAGGCAATTCCAGCCAAATTTTGAATCAAAGGAAAATAAATAAATAAATGGCTTCTTTATTTGAAATTGGAAAAACAGGTGTTCAAGCTTACAGGCAAGCTCTGTCTGTTACAGGTCAGAATATTGCAAATATCAATACTGAGGGATATAACAAAAGAAGTGCTGATATTAACGAAGTTGCCGGAGTATCTGGGGGACCAACGAACGTAACTGAAAATTCCGGTCTAGGTGTAAGAGTCACTGATGTTAGACGATCTTTTGATACTTACTTAGCGGATAAAACCAGAACTTCAAAATCTGATTATGAAATGTTGAATGACTTTGTTTCAAAGCTAAGTGATTTAGAAAATATGCTCTTACCTTCTGGAAGTGATTTGGGAGTTTTTATTGGAAGGTTTTTTGATTCACTACAAGATGTCGCAAGTAACCCAGATAGTATATCTGCTAGAACCGTTTCGTTAGAGGCAGGAAAAGCCTTAGTTTCTTCTTTTAATCATTATGATGACCAACTTAAAAATTTTAAGTCAGGTTCCCTTAGGCAGTTTGATAACAAAATTAAAGAAGCAAATTTAAATATAAATCAATTAGTTGAAGTTAATAAATTAATTGCCAGGAGTGGATCAAAAGCAGCTTCAAATGATGTTTTAGACGCAAGAGATCAACTGTTGAAAAATTTATCTCAACTTTTTAACTTCACAGTTGATTATGAAATAACAGGTGAAGCCAATATTAGATTAGGTGATTCTGGAAGCGGAATTAATATTGTTAATAGAAATAAAGGTGCAATATTATCAGTTGCATCTGACGAAAAAAACATTTCTCTAGTTGTTAATAATCAAGGTGTGAAGAAAACTGGTATTTTTTCTTCTGGAATCTTAAGTGGAATGTCACAATTTTATAACTTAGTTGATACGGTTAGTGGTGAAATTAGCATTCTTGCGGAACAATTTGCCAAAGAGATTAATGATATCCAAACCTCAGGGATCAATTTGAATGGAGAGATTGGAAAGCCAATGTTTTCAATCAATTCTATGACACCAAAAGCTAATGTTAATAACAAGGGAGCTCTGACCTTTAATATAATTGAAGGGGACCCAAGTAAAATACTTCAAGAAAAAATATTAATAAATTATTCAAATATAAAAAATAATTGGGAAATAAGAGATTCTAATGGTGTTTCATATGCTTACGGTAATTTAATCAATTTTAAAGGATACCAAATTGAGGTCCTTGGCCAGCCTCAGGATGGAGATGGATTTGTAATATCACCTGCTTTGACAAAAGCTGGTGGTATGAAATTTAACTTAACAAACCCAGAAGATTTTGCGGCAGCATCAAAAAACTTAATCTCAAAAAATCCAGCAAATGTAGGGGATGTGAACCTTAATATATTAGGAACAGTACCAGAAAAAAAAATAAATTTTCCGACAAATGTCGCTGATGTTTTTACATCTAGTAATAACCCACTTATTGCAACTACTTTTTTAAAAGATGGCTCAATTACTACAATTCCCTCAACAACTAAATCAATTAACTTAAGTTCAATAGGAAATCAGTCATCTGCAACATTTACTATCACTGACGCTGATATAAAAGGATTTTCTTCTTTTAATATTAAATTAGCAAATACTAATGAAATTACCATTAGTTCAGCATCTTCTGACCCAGGAGACGGTATAAAATCTGTAAAGGAATTTGCTGATCTATTAAATTCTGGGTTAATGTTAGATGGGAAAAGCCAACACGATTTCAAAAATTATGGTTTGTTTGCATCAGGTTCTAATGGATACCTTACAATAGCATCATCAGTATCAGATATTTCAAGTTCATCTGTTTTATCAAAAGGTAATTCCTATACCCCTACCATCTCAAATATATCTGCTGCGTCATCCTTGGCTAGCAATGTTCAAGTATTCACAAGAGATGGAAGACATGTATCGGGAACATCATTAAATGCAGTTGAAATAGCCTCATTAATTAAATCAGAAAATGGATTTCTTGAATCAGCTGAATATAGAAATGATTATTTAAATAACGACTACAGAGGAATTAATTTATCTAGAAAAACTGTCAGTGGGGACTTTGTTAGGAATTTTGGCTCAAACATAAGTTATAATGAACAAGCAACAGATATGGATGCATTATTAACTTCACAGTTAATTACTAGTGGATCTATTAGCTTAGACGGATTGAAGCAATACTCGAAAGAGTTAAATTCTAATATTTCAATTATTTGCGAAAAAGATGAATCCAGTAGAACTTTTACTATTGCAGGTTATGATTTAGATGGTTTGTATCAAACTGAAACTATTACAGGCGGAAACGCTACTACGGTGACTGGCTCTAAGGTATTCAGAAAAGTTACTAATGTAAGTGTTGATGGAAATTCTACTGGCAAAATCACTATTGGAACAGAAGCCGTTAGTAGTAAATTAACAATAACTAATGACGATAATGTTGTTAAAACAACCAACATACCTGTGGGATCAAGTGCTTACTATTTAGCAAATAAACTTAAAACTGAATTAGCAGGAACAGGTGTTAACATATCAGCCAGTACCAAAGTTTTACTTGGCCCATTTGATGATGGTGTAAGTGGATCAGTTTCTTTTGATTTAAAGGGTAAAAATACAGATGCAGTATCAATAAATGCAAGTATTGCAGCTAGTGATATTTCATCACTTGCAAAGAGAATAAATGAATATTCGTCACAAACAGGCCTTATAGCTACTGTCACAAATGATTTTAAAAAGATAATAATTGAATCAAAAGATGGCCATACTATAAATATTAAAAATATTAAGGCTCCATCTGATTTTTACTTAGAGACATTAGGTCAAGATTTTACGAATCAAAATATTCAAAAAAACCCTAAATTATTAATAGATGTAAGTAATTCAAAAAAATCTTCAGCAAATATCAAAGGTGAGATACAATTTATATCTAGTGAAAGTTTTTCTGCTAAGATAGATTCTGGTTTGAGTTGGTCGGCAATAGCAGACCCACTTAAAAATGGATATATAAATTTAGAAAGAAGTAAGACTGGTGAAACTGTTACAATAACACCTGAAGTCTTTAATGACCTTGATAATAGCCTTGGTTCTCCTGACGGTAAAAAAGCTGTAGTTGGTTTATCTAAATATGGAATAGACATTAACCAAAAAGATTATAAATTATATGTAAATGACGATGACAGTTTGTATACATCGGCTAACCCAGGGGGTGCAGGGACAATTTCACTGAATGGCTCGTTAAGAAACGCTAATGACTTAAACGCAGTCGTCACAATATATTGTACTGCTAGTGAAACGGGTAATACTTTTACAGTCACCGGGACTAATTCAAGCGGATCTACTATAACTGAACAGATTACTGGTGTAGCATCTTCTAACACGGCTATAGGTTCAACAAAATTTACAACCATTACTTCAATTACATCTTCGGCTACTGCAAGTGGCAATATCAACATAGGTACAATAGGTTATAATGATATAAATGATGACGATAGCTTAGTGGAATGGACACCCTTTTCTTCGGGTTCAATTACGATGGATGGAGTATTATCTACGTCCAATTATCTTGGCAGTAAAATTAAGATAAAAAGTCAACAAGATACAACTGGCACAAGTTTTGTAATTACAGGATTAGGCTTGAATAATGAGGTTCTTACAGAAACTATAACAGGCTCAAACGGAGGAATTGTAACTACTTCAAATATTTTTAAATCAGTGACCTCCATTAATTCGTCAGGAACTAGTAATGGAAATATTAGAATAGGGACTGAGGCAGCTGATGGTAATTGGAATACCACTATTGACGCAAATGCTCTAAATATTGATACCCAAAAGGATATATCTACGGCGCTCTTAACGTCACTCAGGTCAGAAACACCTACCTCGCAACTTAAAGGAATAGTGCTTAATGGATTACCAAAGGACGGACAGTCTGTTGATTTAAGCTTTGAGGGCCAGATATATACGCTTAAAATGATGTCAGGTGAGTTATTTGTGGAGGGACCTGAAGAAAATAGAATTAAAGCTCGATTTAATGG
>ERZ807291.8782-NODE-8782-length-11145-cov-17.673580_pt1 | contig 11145 bp, 12 predicted proteins | sample MGYA00521257_ERZ807291 | MGnify/ENA primary metagenome ERZ807291 (study PRJEB31413, sample SAMN03169783) | marine metagenome | biome: Marine; feature: Water; material: Subsurface seawater | place: North Sea | collected 2011-04-28 | depth 1 m m ...
TTTTTTACTTTTTTCAATTATTTGAATTTCTAAATATATTTTTCATTCCTTAGAAATTCAAGAATATCATTATTTTCATTTTCAATCAATTTATTTTCCAAATATTTCCAATCAATATTGAAATTTTGATATTGGAGTAATATAGATAAAAGTTGCTTATGTCCTTCAAGGGCACAAATATAAACAGGTAATCTCTCAAATTTGTACTTAACACCTATTAAATAGGTCAGTAACTTAATATTATTAGTTTCACATATACGCGCTACTAAATTCTTACTACGTATATGTCTTCCTCGTTTTATTAATTTTTCTAATTTTTCAATTATCAAATCATCATTACCTTTATGTTCTTGATAAATCATATGTGGAAGATCAATATTGTTATTCATATACATCATATTAAATAATATTATTAAATACTCTTTATAATAAAAAAATCATTTTTTTTTACTTTTTCCTTTATTTTTAATATAAAAAAGAAAAGTAAATTATAATATATGTACGTTTTAGCATTAATTCCAGCGAGAGGTGGTTCAAAAGGTATAAAAATGAAAAATATTAAAGAATTTAAAGGAAACCCCTTAATATATTGGTCTATAAAGTTGGCTTTGGACTGTAAAGTTGTTAATCGTGTTATAGTTTCAACTGATAATGAAAATATTAAACGTGTAGCAGAAGAGTGTGGTGCAGATGTTCCATTTTTACGTCCAAAAGAGATTTCAGGGGATTTATCTACTGATTATGAGTTTATAAAACATTGTTTAGATTATTTAAAAGAGAATGGTGAAGATGAACCAGATATTATAGTTCAATTACGTCCAACGTATCCAACTCGTAAATTAGATATTTTAAATGAAACTTTGGATATTTTTATAAAAAATTTAGATAATTATGATAGTTTGAGGACTGTATATGAAATGGAAAAATCACCTTATAAGATGTATAATATAGAAGATGGGGAATTGAAACCATTATTTAAAGAGGTAAAAGGTATAAAAGAGCCTTATAATCAATGTCGTCAACTGTTGCCGAAAACATATATTCATAATGGATATATAGATTTGATTAAAACGGAAATAGTGGAGAAGAAGGGGAGTATAACAGGTGATCGAATATATCCATATTTAATGAGTAAAGAAGAATATCACGATATAGATACAGAAGAAGATTGGAAAGATGCCGAAAAGAATTGATATAAATAAATAAAAAATGAAAATTTTGGTTTAAAAATTGGGAACATATAATTTAATATTATAATGAATACATTAAATTATATAGGTAGTAAAAAGACATTGAAAGATACTATTTTTAAAATTTGTGAAGATAATATACCTAATATTAATGATTTATCATTTGCCGATTTATTCGCAGGAACAGGAACAATTGGTTTTAATGTGAATATTAAAGAAGGATTTTTTAAGAATGTAATTTCAAATGATTTGGAATATTATAGTTTTATTATCAATTCTGCTTTATTAAAAGTCCCATATACAAATAAATTAAAAGAAATAATTGGAGAATTAAATGGTATAGAAGAATTAAAAGAGGGTTTAATTTATGAAAATTTTACAAATCACGAAAATTGTGAAAGGATGTTCTTTACAAATTCAAATGCGAAAAAGTGTGATACAATACGAATGAAAATAAATGATATGTTGGAAAATGAAGAAATAACAAAAGATGAATTTATTTTCCTTTTAGCAACACTTATAACATCTATTGATAAATATGCCAATACATCATCTGTTTATGGAGCATACTTAAAAAAATATAAAAAAAGTGCTATGAAAACACTAATATTAAAACCTATACATACAAGTTTTTTTGTAAAGGAAGGTAATCAAGTATATAATAAAAAAATGGAAGATTTAGTAAATGATAAACAATTTGATGTTGTATATTTAGACCCTCCTTATAATCATAGACAATATGGTGGAAATTATTCACCATTGAATTATATTGCTAAATATGAAGAAGACATAAAATTAACAGGTAAAACAGGATTAATCAAAGGTTATAATAAAAGTGATTTTTGTAGCAAAACTAAAATGAAAGCAACTTTTGAAAAGATGATTAGTGATATTAAATGTAAATATTTACTTTTATCATATAATAATGAGGGTATTATTGGAGAAGAGGAATTGAAAAAAATTTTAATTAAAAAAGGAGATTTGAAATTATTCAAAATTAAATATAATAAATTTAAGGCTCAAAAAAGTGTAAAAGTTAAATATACAATTGAATATGTTTGGTTTATAAAAGTACAAGAAAGTGATGAATGTTCTAATCAATATGAAGAGATAGAATTAGAATTGATTAAATGAGAATTTTATTTTTTAATTTTTTTATTTATTTTTTATTAAATAATTCAATTCTTCCATAAACTTTATAGGGTCATTCCAATATGTGCCTTCACCCCAATTAACATCATTTTCATCATAACTTTCATTACCTTTTGTATAAGGAATTCCAAATATAGAGAGTTGTGGAATATTCATAGCAGATGGTCGTATTCCTGTTTTTTTCATCTTTTTTATTACTTCTCTTTTTTGTTGATTACAATGCCTACATAAAGGTTGAAAATCTTCTATTTTTTGAGTTTTAGGATTTAATACACGTTGATCGTTATATAAACCATTTTTATGATCTATCTCTGTATCTGAATTTCCACAAACAACACAAGGCATATCGGCATAAAAATCTCTAATATGTTTCGCAATAGTTCTATTAAATTTTTGATTATTAAATCCACAAAACTTTATATATTTAATAGAATTACCTTTTTTATCAATCTGTATAAGAGGTGGTATATAGAATTTTTTTAATTCATTTTCTTCTTCATCTGTAAAACCTTTTGAAAATCTAAATTTTCCATTTTTCTTAATTGTTATAACTTTATATTTTTTTGATAAAAAATCAAAACGACACCAACTACCACCATTACCTAATGCTAATTTTTTGTATTCATTTACGAATTCATTTACACAAACAAGTCTTGTAGAACCTTTTATTTGACAAAAATTTCCTAATTTTTTGAAAAGTTGAATAGAATTCATTTTAGATTATTTAATTATTCTATAAATTAAATAATAAAAATCATTTTTTTATTATTTTATATAAACAATTATATATATATATTAAATATATATGATTTCAAAAATTATCGATGTAAAAATTCTAAAAAATGGACGTGTAGGTGGATATATAATTGAAAATAATGTAAAAAAATTTAGATTTTTGAGTAATAAAGATGTAGAAAAAATAGTAATGAAAGGAGGAAATTCTGAAATAGTTATTGACAGAAAATTAAAGGGATTGTTAAAAAATAAAATTATGTCTTATTGGAAAGCACCTTTTAATAAACAACATAGAGAGAGAAGAAAAGAATATAAAGGTATATTAAAAAACCTAAAAAATGGAAATAAAAGTAATAGAAATACAATAAATAGTTTTAAAAATTTAATGAATAAACATAATACAAAGAATAAAAGAAGAAAAAAAAAAATTAATAATTTAAATTGTGAATTATTAAAAATAGAAAAAAAAAAATTAAATAAAAAAAACACAATACAAGGTAGATGTTATTTGTATTGGGAACAAATAGCCAAGCAAATATTTGAAAATGAAAATAGAAATATGGGATTAGACAAAGATATACGAATTATTGGGAATGCTGTTGGAGGTTTTGGAATTATAATTATTTTTGAATTTAATGGGAATAAATATGTAATAAAAAGAAATAAAATGATAAAAAATCAAAAACAAAGAGAACAAATAATTGACTCTATAAAAGATGAATATTTAATTAATAAAAAATTATTTGACAAATGTCAAAAATTACTCAAAGATCAAAAATTAATTAATATTAATCATAATTTTATAAATGAACCTATTTGTTTAACAGATGAACATGAAATTATTTTGAGATATGGAGGGACTGCTGTGAAAACTAATGTTAATAATAATGATGTGAATAATTTAAAAAATTTATTATTAAATTTTGTTTTATTAGAATTAGAATTTAGACCTATTATTTTCTGCACTGACTTAAAACCTGACAACATTTTAAAAGATGAAAACGGTTTAATAAGATTTATAGATTTTGGTGATTTTTGTAATTTTGATAGAATATCTTCAAATTATACAACTACAAACTGTTCTGGTAAAATAATAAAACCAGATATGTATTTAGATTCTGATGATTGCTTTGATGATGAATTAATAGATAAATTAAAAAAATTTAATAAAAAATATAGTAGAAAAAATTACTTAGATTTATTTCTGACAATTTATGCTGTATCATATATTATTTTTATTTATCAATCTATTGAATTTTTTTCAAATAGTGAAAGTTTTGATAATACAGTTAATAATGCAATTTTAAGCAAAAACCATATTAAATTACTTTTTACTAATTCTATTCTAATTAAATGTTTTAAATTAGAAGAAAATAAAAATAAAATAAAAATATTTTTTTACCCTACGAATCATACTAACTCTCCATTTTTTGGACAACATACTATAAAAGGACTACAAGCAAAATATATGAGAAGTCGTCAGACAGAAGATCAAATAAGTAATAATTTAGATAACTTATTTACACTTTTCCGTAGAGTAAATTAAATATATATATAATATTAATGAGTGCTAAATCAAAATATTTCAATTCAATCCTCTCAGATTGCGTTAAAAATATGGATTTGATGAATGAAAGTGTAGGTAATCGTAAATTCCATTACAATAGTTTAGATGAATACAACAGAACACTTGAAGAAGAGTTAGGGAGTTTCTCCATTTCAATAACAGATAGAAAGAAAATAAATGCTATTGTTTATAATCAAAATAATAATGATGGGGCAGTGAGTGCCGCTATTGCTTATCATTATATTACTGACAAAGCCCCAAATGGTGATATGCTTCTATTAGGAACTGGTGAAGGAAGAGTTATGAGAGAGAAAGAACAATTAGCAGGAAAAACTGTTTTAATTGTAGATTTAGAATTCAAAGAAGATATGCTTCCACTCGCCGAAATTTGTGAAACTGTTTATGTTATTGATAATCATAGAATACCAAGATTTCAATTACCATCAAATGTGAAATTAGTATCATCTGACCAAAAAGGTCATGCTTCTTGCGCTCTCGTTTGGAAAGCATTTTATCCAAAAAGAAAAGTCCCAGAGAGTGTAATGTTAGTTGATTTAAGTGATTCCGCTAAAAACACAATAAAAGGTATATCTTACGGTCATTTCTTTACATCTGCTCTTACATTCCGTTTCACGCAAAATCCTAAAATAAGAAATAAATGGGCTACTGGTGAAAATCTAAAAAATATGTGGGAAGTTATTGATGGTGGAAATGAAAGTTTATGGAAAATTATAGGTTGGTATATGGATGAATCGCTTGAAAATGCCAAAGAACAAATCGCACAGAATGCAGTTATACAAAAATTTCAAGGATTTAATGTTGGTATTCTAAATTTCTTAGACCCTGTTTTATATAAAAGAGTAGGAAAACAAATTTTATCTAATTTAAAAGGGAAAATAGATTTCGCTGTTTTATGGGGTTACGAACATAGAGGTAGAAGATATAAAATAGCATTAACTTGTTATCATAATAAAACAGAATGTAAAGTAAATATTCCAGCATTAGCCAGAATTTTAGGTAAAAAGGGAGGACATAAACAAGGAGGTGGTGGAACAGGTTTTGTAGGAAATATTTATTGGAGTAAGGATGCCAAACACGATATTTGGGATTTATTTAATAAAAATCTTTTAACAGATAAAGAGAGAAAAGAAGTTATGATGTAAAAGTTATGATGTAAAAGTTTTGATGTAAAAGTTTTTTTATTATTTTGATAATTATTTTTATAAAAATTATTGTTTATAAAAATATGTAAAAATGTAAATGTAAAAAAGTATTTAATTACTTACTACCTTCTTTATCTTTCTTACTACGTTTTGTGTTCCTCTTCTTTTTCAATCGAGAACCATTATTAGCATTATTAGCAGATTTCCTCATTGGCTTCATTGTAATTGCATTCATTAACTTTTCTCTACCCTTCAACTTCTTTTCCTCCTCTCGAACAATCTTCAAGAAGAATTCATCATCAATCTCTGGAAGAATAGCCTCACTATACATCCATTTTTTCCCAACAGTAGCATCTACACGGAAATCAATAGGATAATATGGAACAAGTAGTTTCTTAGGATTTGTCATTAATTCTCCCAAATTTTTAGGAACATTCCCTTTCATTTGTGGAGGAAGAATAAACATTAACTGTTCGAATGGTGTATAAGGCTTCCCTAAATCAAATTCAAATTCATTCAAATCAAACCCTGTATCATTCAAGAAATCAACCACATCCGACGGCATTGGCGATACACGGAAACCATAATGGAAAGACCAAGAAGGACATCCCTCGGCATAATATTGAATAGCCCACAACAATGTCTTCAAATACTTCTCACATACCTTATGAATATATCCTTTATAAGCCTCCTCTCCATCCGTATTATAATCAACTCCCATATAAAATTTATAATACTGTTTCTTCCATTCATCATGTTTCTTTGAATAATCAACCTTCAAGAAATCCGCTGCGTAAATATCATTTAAAGGATGTTTAGGAGAATTAATAGGATAATGCTCAAATCTCTTCATCTCTAATTGAAACCCTTCCATCTCGTTTTCACTTTTAACTTGGTCTCTTGTCATTCTTCCCCCTGCTACTCCATCAATCCTCTCCTTCTTATATTTCTTCATAAAATCATCCTCCTTCTCAGCCATCCCTATGAAAATCTGTTTAAGGAATTCCATATTAACATCAATCCTCTTCTTCTTACCCTCAACCTTAAACTTACATAAATATCGACCTAAATCATCAAAGGTATTCCTGTAAATAGGAATAACAAAATCATCAATCCCTTGATTTTTAACAACTGTAAATGGTAATCCGTGTAAGAAATCATTACCTCCAAGCGACAACATAAAAGCATAATCTAATGTGAAATCATCAATATTAATATGACTATTCTTAAACATACCTTTATTCAACTTAAAATGTAACGCTTTCTTTACTTCATCTATATTCAAATAAATATATTCCTTATCTTCATATTGAGGTAATTCTCTAACAGCACGTGAGCCATCCATCATCAAGAAAATATTATTTTTATCACTTACAATAGAAAGTGGGATCATATCACCATCTCCACTATAAATACATACAGTCTTATTTCTTAATTTCTTACTCGCGTGTAACTTACGAATGATTGGCATATATTTATGTTCCCCCTCCCCTGGTACTTGTCCACTACTGAAAATAATATCACGCTTCATATCAACCGAAAACCTATTTTTTTCAATTGCCTCTTTAAGTCCATTAGTTAGAGCATACATAAATTCAGTTCCCGGGGCTGTGTTAGAAGAAGCATTCCATTTCTCTGATACTGTTTCATTGAAATCAGCACGGATCGCATCAATATAAGTCTTCTCTTTAATCCCTTTGAAACGACGAGATCTTTGCTGGATCATCTTAGCACGTGGTGCTGGACCATCTACTGCGATATATACAAGTGTATCTGGCTTTACATCCTTACATATAATCTTTTGAGTATAATCAATAATTACACCAATTAGATCTTTCTCATAACTCTTCTTATTCGCTTCTTTATAAACGCGGTTCTCTTCACGCATTTTACTGTCTAATTTTCCTTGTGCTTTATAAACAATAGAATTGAAATCAATTAGAAAATAGTTAATCGCTTTCTTTAAAAGGTGGTTATGAACCCTCTTGTTATACTTAATTACTTGTCTAAATAAACCGGCTACGCCCATTATATTATATAGTATATTAATCTTAACCTTAAATTAAAAAAATCATTTTTATATTTTTAATAAAAGAAAATTAAATCTTTATAATACTATATGTTAATTTACGCATTCGTTGCATTAGTTATAGTTATTTGCTTAATCTTATATAAATTCTTCGCTGTTGTTGAAACATTAGTAGATGAGCACAGTACCAAAAAAGAGGATTTCTCGAATTTTAATGAAGTAAATGATAATGTAGAGGTATTAATAAAGAATAGAGGTTCAACAACATCATCTCATCCCAAACCATACGTTCAAAAACTATCAACAAATCATACAAATTTAGATACAGGAGATAATTTAGTTCAAAATGAGAAATTAATCACTCAATTAAGATGCCCTAATACAGTATCTATCCCAGCAAATAGAGTAGAATCAATTGTTAATGTAGGTGAAGATTACGAACAATCAATAGGATTACATAATGGTAAATACACATTCCCTATCGGAAAATATATGTTTGATGGAATATGGGATAGAAAGATAGTTGATGTAAAAAAAGGTTATCAAGGTAATGATTGGTCTTTACCTGAAAATCAACCATTAGATGGAAGTTATAGTGCTAAAAAGTTATTTCATAATCCTGAATTAAATTTCGTTCCAGGTGAATATGTAGCGGAAAATAGTTGTTATGAAAATACAGATTATATGAATTGTTGTAATTAAGATAAAAAAATATTATTATAAAAATTTGTAAAATTAGAAAAAATATCATATATAATATATAATGGATATGCTATATGTTCTCATCTTAATTGTATTCGCCGTAATCATTTTCTGTGATTATATGGATAAACGTAGTGAAGAAGAAGGAATGGAAGTAAAAGATGTAAAAGAAGGTTTCACTGATTATCAAATTGAAAATATAGGAGGTTTCAATAAAGGTCCTTACACAGATGAGAAGAATTTAGTAACTTATAATATTGGTTCAAACTTATCTTCTGTAAATTTCAATTACGATGCCAAAAACTTAAATTTTAAGAACTTCGGTACAGATGGTGTTGTACCACCATATATGAAATGCCCGATGTGTCAATTACAATTTGATTGTACTTCATATCCTTATAAAATAAGCGAGAAAGATGGTAATGTATGTACTACTTGTATGGATAGAATATACTTAGACGAACACAATTTCCCAGTTTTAGCAAGAACTAATGGACGTCCAAGAGTTTGTAAAAATTTAATGTAAAACAGAAAATCGAATAGAAAATCTAAAAAAAATGAAAAAAAAAAAATCAGGTGTTGATTAACATTTAGATTGAATATGGAATCTATTAAATCTAAATCTATTGTTCCCTACGTATCAAAGACGCGGGGAAAAAGAAGTTGTGAGAGCGTTGAAAAGCAGGTAATTGTGTTTGAAATGAACCAATTTAAAGTGAAACGTTTTACAGAAAAGAAGAAGATGGTGGCTGCTAAAAAGAGACACGAAGTGTTTCAAGACAGGACCGTTTCACATATTTCACCATTTATTAATGAGAAAATGTGTATTGAAATTCCATCTGAAACACTTGAAAGGGTTTCTTATACACTTTCCATTTTTGTTAAGAATAGCACTGTTGGAATTGATTGTAATTGCCAGAGACAGTTTTTGGGTAAAGATAGTGAAAATAGAACAAATTGTAAGCACGTCGCTTTCATTTTGAAGACATTTCTTTACAATTATTTCTATCCACAGAGTTTTGCTGTTCGTCACCAACCATCTATTTATGATATTGTTGCTTTTCTTAATCAAGAGAAACTTTGTATTATGAATTATGACGATCTAACATTTAGATCACGTTTTATGAAAGCGTATAAGGTTTTAGATAGACTTGTTTATCTTTATCCTGATTTGAAACTCAAAAAATCAATTGATATTACAATGACAGATGTTAATATTAATTTTGAGGAATTTGGTGAGAGTAAAACAAGTCTAACTTTTTCTAACGGAAGACTATCAGCGGTATGTGATTGTAATCCTGCTGGAAAATCTTACAAATGTAACCATATCAAGAATATACTTGTTACTCTAATTAAGAATTTCATCTTTTCATTCAAACCGAATAAGAAGTTGAAAAAGAAAATGACAACAGAAGAAGAAGAATTGTCGAAACTTTTCGATAATTTGGAACTTTGAAAGTATTACTTTCATAATTAAATTATAATAAATTATAAAAATTTGAGAAATAAAAAAACTAAATTAACAAAATTAAATTAACAAAATTAAAATAACAAAATTAAACTAATATAGTTTTTTGTAATAATTCAAAACTTCTCTTTTCAATCTTAATGGAACGTAATTAAAATCAATTAATTTTTTATTTCGAATAAATAAAGCATTCCCTTTTGGATGTTTTAGTAAATCTAACATATAATCAACGTTATATGTTTTCCTATTAATTTTAAATCCACGGATATTATCACTTCTATCACCTCTTAAAATTTTATATAAAAGTAAATTTGATGGGTCACCCTCTAAATTTACTTTTTTCATTCCAATATCATAAATATTTATATTATTATTTAAAAGTTGATGAAAATCAGAGTCGTTACTCATAATATTGACATCATAACAGTCTTTAATAAGTAATTTTGACAATAAAAATATAGTATCGTCTGCTTCGGCTTCTTCTATCTTAATGACATTAAATTTCATTTTTTTTTGTAAATCTTCAAGTATTTCATTATACGTCATCATAAAGAAATTACCTAAATCAACTTCTTTGTTTTGATGTTTTACAAATCTTTTTCTATCTATTTTATATTTATCATAAATATCTAATCTCCAAATTGTTTCTCGTAGGCAATCACGTACAAAGAAAATATCTGTGTATAAAATATTAAAAAACTTTTTAATTTTTTTAAAATTTTTAGTAAAGATTTGATTGAAGATTTTAATAAAGTTATAGTTTTTACTTAAATCTTCATTATCTTTTAGTTTCTTTTTAGGGAAACGTTTCTTGTAAATGTAATTAGCATTAAAATAGGTTGAATAAATTAAATATGAACCGTCAATTAATACTTTTGTTTTCTGTTCGGTTTTACAATACATATTAAACTTATATTTTGAGTATCTTGGGAAAATTAATTCATTTTTTTTATAAAAATAATAATTAAGAATAAAAAAAAAAATGATTTTATTAAGACAAAGTATATATTTTTTTTTATAAAATATGGAAAATTTATATAATTTAGTAAAAATTATGAAAGAGAAAAATAAAGATTGTTTTATGAGATATATAATTATCTATATTTTAATTTATAAATATTAATTAACTCCATTTGTCC
>ERZ807291.8793-NODE-8793-length-11139-cov-6.066131_pt1 | contig 11139 bp, 9 predicted proteins | sample MGYA00521257_ERZ807291 | MGnify/ENA primary metagenome ERZ807291 (study PRJEB31413, sample SAMN03169783) | marine metagenome | biome: Marine; feature: Water; material: Subsurface seawater | place: North Sea | collected 2011-04-28 | depth 1 m m ...
TTCTTCACCAAATAATTTATTACCAATAATTGCAGAGGTAGTCTCTGGTAAAAAAGAATATGTATCAATATTTGGAAATGACTATGAAACACAAGATGGAACAGCACAAAGAGATTATGTAGATATTCAAGATATTACTAATGCTCAGATTTTGGCAATTAAATATATTAATAATAGTAATAAAGTTAATGAGATAATTAATATTGGTTCAGGAAAAGGAACAAGTGTCATTAAATTTATAAATACATTTGAACGTATTTGTAATAAAAAAATAAATAAAAAATTTCAACCAAGAAGAGAAGGCGACATCTCAAAAAGCATAGCATCAAACAAAAAAGCATATAAAATATTGAATTGGAGACCTAAATATAATTGTGAACACAGCTGTAAGGCTTTCTGGCATTGGAGAAATAGCAACAAATGAAATTTATTAAATTTTTAAATAATAAAGTCTTTCACTCCTTAAGAACTATTGAAAATAATCAAAAAATTTATATCTCCTCACTTATTTTTATCAGTTTATTAATAAAATTTTTCTTGTTGATTGGCTATGATATCCCTCAGCCACCAGATGCAAGAAAGCATATTAATATTTTAGATTATCTCTTTGATAAAGTTGGATTCATAGCTGATGTTAAATATTCTGTAGAGATAATATTTATTGCGCCATATTTAAAAATACAGCCACTTTTGTTGTTTTATATGGGAACATTTATAACAACTATTTTACAAATAGTTGTTTCAAGCATCGGTATATTATTGATATTTAATATTGCTAAAATTATTACCAAAAATGTACACGTAGCAAGTATATCTGCTTTACTATTTTGTTTTAATCCTTTTATTACTTATTATTCACTTTTATTTCAGTACGAAACTTTGTTCATCTTTTTTTTACTCTCAAGTATGAATTTATTTTTGATTAAAAAAAAAATTGCTTCTTATTTTTTATTTATTTTTACTATCCTTATTAATCCTGTTGCAGAATTTGGGATTCCTGTATTTATTATACTAACTTCAATTTTTATTTTTAAATTTTCAATTATTCAATCTTTTAAAAACCTATCTATGTATATAGTTATTTATATTATAATGCAGATAACAATGATATCCTATAATTATAAAGAATTTGGTACTTTTGTAAGATATTATCAATCTGGTATTATTTCATTGGAGTATAACGAAGCATATGCAAAGTATGGATTGGATTTTGAAAAAATTAGAAAATTTAATGAAAATATTGCTTTAAAAGCTTGTCCAAAAGATTCAAATTTTTCAAATGATATATTCTATTTACTAACAAAGCATAGGGCATGTACTCAAAAAGTATTAAATAAGTACAGTTATGATTATTTATTAAACACCGATAATACCTTGCAAATAATGAATGATATGCTTTCAAGAGTAGGAAGACTATTTTCTTTATATCCATACGACACAAAAGAAACCCATGTCAAAATTATATCCACAATTTATTATAGTTTTTTATATTTTTTTTTAATAATATTTTTTCTTCAAAAAAAATATTTAAGTAATAAACAATTTTATCCAATTATTTTTTTTACTGTACTATCCTTGTCAGTATACATTGTTTTACACGCAGTTTTTAGATATAGAGTACCTTATGACACTTTTTTGATAATTTTAGCTTCAAAAGTAATTAACGATATAATTATCAAAATTAATAAAAAAACGCATAATTAAAATTACTTTATCTAATTATATTTTTAAAAGTACGAATTAGATATTTTATTCTAGAAATGAATTGTTTTTCCTTCATTTTTTTTTTTGTAAAAGTGGGAGTTAAGCCAATATTACTTCTGTCATATTCTTTTTTATTCAACTTATTATATTTCTTGTGCACCTCATTTAAATTGACATCACATTCAATATTATAAGTTTTTATTAAATTTTCATATTTATTCATGTAATTAGAGCAGCTATCAAGGTTTTCTCTATTTAAAAAATTATTACTAGAGCGAGATCCTCTTTGTTTATTTAACAGATTTAAAAAATTTTGACTAAAATTTATTTCAAGATGATTACATATTTTTTTTATAGAACTTTCAAAATCTTTTATTAAATTTTCATAAGTTAGATAAAGTATATCTATATCCAATTTACTTGTCTCTTTTAAATAGAATTCATTCATTGAATACCACCAGTCAAGTTCTTTTTCAAAAAGACTACTTTCATCATTTTTATTTGTTTTATAATTCATCTCTTTAAGTTCTCTATACATTCTCTTATCATCATTTCTATGCCATTCCTCGCCTAATAAAGAGCCATGTGAAATAACAGAATTCATATTATCAATTGGGTTTCGAATTATAAAAATATGTTTCGCAGTAGGTTCCATAGCATGTAGCAATTTTATTCTACCAAGACCTCTTACAAATTTTATTATATTAATTTCACTCATATTTAATATTTTTCTAAGATATGTATTGTCAGTAAATTTTTCTGGATCATTTATGTATAATGGTAATGTTAGATGATTAAAAACACCCTCATATGAAATTGATGACATTTTTTCATATAGATGATTTTCTTTCATATAATCAATATTCCAAACTGCTTCTCCCCATAAGAATGGCTCATATATACAATAAGGTTCTATTTTCTTTTCTTGATAAACTATTTCTCTTATAGTTTCAGTTAGGAATGATGTGCCTGATCTTCCAACGCCATTAATTAAAATTTTCATAAATATAGTATAGAATAATTAAATTATATCTTTAATCATCACAATTAATTAAAAAGTTTTTTTATTGTGAATTAAAGTCTTATATCATAATACTTTTCTAAAGCACATAATTATTATGAATGAAATAATATTATACTCTCTGATAGTTTTTTTATTATTTTTTTTAAATGCAAAAATTTCTTATAAATTAAACTTAATTGATCTTCCAAATAAGAGAAAAATTCACTCTAAGGGCACTGTTTTTACAGGTGGTATTGCACTTTCTATTGCTTTTATTTTTTCGGTTTTTTTAACAGACATTTCCTCTCACAATTTAAACTTAATATTATCAACAGGATTTTTAATCAGTATAATTGGACTTATTGATGACAAATTTGATTTAAATGCAGGTGGTAAGTTAAGTCTGCAAATTGTTCCTATTTTTTATTTAATTGTTATTCAAAATTTTTATTTAAATCACTTGGGAGACTATCATTATTTCAAATTAGAGTTGGGAGCTTTTGTATTACCATTTACTTTAATCAGTATATTATTTTTAATTAATGCATTTAATTATTTCGATGGAATGGATGGAACACTAATTTTTACAACTATTTCTGTATTAATTATTTTATACTTTTTAAATTCTAATCAAAATTTACAATATTTTTTAATAATAATATTAGTATCATTAATTATTTTTTTATTTTTTAATTTTTCTATTTTTAAATTACCTAAAATGTTCTTAGGTGATAGTGGTAGTTTATTGATAGGATTTATAGTTTCATTCACATTAATCCACATGGCTAATAAAAATTTAATACATCCAATCTTACTTGCTTGGTCTATAGTAATTTTTGTTTATGAATTTTTATCAATTAACTTAATACGCTTAAAAAATAAAAAAAACCCATTAAAACCAGGGCAAGATCATTTGCACCACATATTATTTGATAAAACTAAGTCTATTTTTTTAACAAATTTTTTTATATTCTCAATGAATATTGTTTTATTCTCAATAGGCTACTTAAGTTTTTCACTAATAAATCCACTAGTTTCCTTAATTTTATATACATTCATGTTTATAATTTTCTTAATTTTTAGAAACAAATATTCAAAAAATAAAATAAAAATCAAAATTGTTTAGGTTTATCTTGAATTAGTAATTCTTGATAAATATTAAGATGATTTTGAACAATTTTTTCAATTGAAAATTCTTTTTCAGCAAATTTTCTGCCCGCTTTACCCATGGCAATTCGTTCATCATGATGCTTAATTAACCATTCCAATGTATCAGCTAGTTTTTGAGGATCTTTTACTGGCACAAGTAAGCCTGTTTTATTTGAAATAATAGCATCCCTGCATCCTGGGATATCTGTCGTTACAACCGCTCTACTTGCCGCCGCAGCTTCAATTAATGCTTTAGGCAATCCTTCTCCATAAAATGATGGTAGACAAATAATATGAGATCTTGCATATAAGGCAGGAATATCTTTTTGATAGCCTAATACTTCAACAACTTTTTCTTCAATAATATTTTGTAAATCTTGATCATTCAGACTAGTTGGATTGTCTAGATCTAAATCACCTGCTAATAAAAATTTAGCATTAATATTTTTTTTTTTAATTATTCTTGCAGCAGATACAAAGTCAAAAATACCTTTTTCATATAAAAGTCGTGATGCACAGCATATAGTTATTACATTATTTTCCTCTTTTAAATTGGTAAATTTAGATAATTTTACTCCAGAGCCTCGAAATAATAAAATTTTTTTTGAATTTAACGCAATAAATTTTATTAGGGTTTTTTTATCTTCTAAATTTTGAACAATAACTTTTTGATTTGGGTGCCTAAAAGCTAAGTAAAAAATAAAATAGAAAATTTTTTGAAAAAACAAATTCGACCAATTTTTTTTATTGAAAAAAATGCCTAATCCGGCAATTGCAGATATAACTCCAGGTACTCTTGTAAGACGAGCTGCAATACCCCCATACAAATAAGCTTTAATAGTTATTAAATGAACAATATCCGGCTTAAGTTTATAAAAAATTCTACAGATTGAGAAAAATGACCATAGTTCTTTAAAAGGATTTATACTTCTGCGTTTTAATAGAACTTGAAAACAATCAATACCATTTTTTGATAAAATACTTTTTTTCACATTACCTAATTCACCATATGCCACCACAACATCATAACCTTTCTCTTGAGCAGCTTTTATAATATCGATTCTATGTGAAATTAGAAAACTTAAAGTATTTACTAAAATAAGAATTTTTTTTTTCATCTAAGATGGATATCATAACTCCTAACAGTTTTTTTAAAATTATTAAAATTTAGTGAACTTGTTAGTATTATCAGCGTGAAGAAGTTGATTATGTATCCAATTATAAGTTTTTGTTAAGCCTTCTCTTAGACTAATTTGAGGCTCCCATACCAAAACTTCTTTAATTTTATCATTATTACTTGATCTTCCTCTTACACCAAGTGGTTTATCAAGCTGATAATTTCTTTCAACTTTATGGTCCGCAATATCTTCAATTATATCAATCATTTGATTGATAGAAACTTGCTCGCTGCTACCAATGTTGATCGGTTCACCATGGTCTGACATAAATAATTTAAGTGTACCATTTATACAATCATCGATATATGCAAAAGTTCTAGTTTGCTCTCCATCACCCCAAACATCTATTTGTGAAATATCTTTTATTTTTGCATTTGCTATTTTTCTTGAAAGTGCAGCTGGAGCTTTGTCTCTTCCACCGTCATAAGTTCCAAAAGGACCATAGATATTATGATATCTTGCAACTCTAGTTTGTAGATTAAAATCTTCCATAAAATGTCTGCACATTCTCTCACTAAAAAGTTTTTCCCAACCATATCCATCTTCAGGCATCGCTGGATAAGCATCTTCCTCTTTTAGTCCAGCTATAAATGTTTCCTTTTGTTTGCCAGTATTATAAGCGCATGCGCTAGATGAAAAAAAGTATCTTTCAATATTATTTTTTAAACAAGCTCGTAATAAATTTGTATTAACTAAAACTGAGAGCATGCACTCTGCTTTATTATTTTCTATAAAACCCATCCCCCCCATATTGCAAGCCATATTAAAAACATAATCAATATTTTTAGATACCTTCAAACAGTTTTCATATTCTTTTAAATCTAAAGAATAATTTTCACACTCATCAAAATGTTGAAACCATAATTCTTTGGGCTTAAGATCAACGCATACAATTGAGTTATTCATTGATAAAAGTTTTGTAACAAGGTGGCCACCTATAAAACCTCCTCCACCACAAACTAAAATTTTTTTATTTTTAATCATTTTATATCTTTTAGAACACATTTTACTTATTTTATAAATAAATAAAATATTTTATTTAATAAACTAGATAATTACCTCATTTTATTCAGAAAATAAAATATAGTTATAAATCAAAATATCTTTTATTAAAATAACATACATCTGCACTAAAAACTAAACCACTAAATAAATTATTATTCACCAAATTAATAGCAACCATTCTAAAATTATTTCTGATTACATATTTTTCTATGTCACTAAATGAAAAATATTTATTATAAACATTATCAAACATTATTTCTGTTACTATAGTTTTGATATTATTTTTTTTTAAATTCAAATTACTACCTTTTAATACTTTATCCTCATAACCCTGAGTATCAATTTTTAATAGATCAATTTTCATAATTTTTTTACTTACACAGTAATCATCTAAAGTATCAATTTTTATTTTTACTTTTGATTTTAAATAACCTTCAACAGAAGTATTAAATTGTTTAGACCTTACTTTTATCCATTTTGTATTTTGATTAATCTTATTAAAAGAAGAATTATCAGTTTGAGCTGTAATATTAAATTCTTGATGTCCCTTTTTTTCACCGAGCGCGTAATTATTTAAATATACATTTTTATCTTTACTAAATTTCTTATACATTATGTCAAATTCTGATTTTATGGGTTCAAAAGAATGAATTATCGGATTTTTGAACATTTTTTTAAATTTTTCAATAGACTGTCCCCTGCTCCCCCCCACATCAATTATAATTGGATTATTTGAAAGTTTTTTTTTTAATAAACTATCAATACTTTTATTTTTTATTTCAGAATTTATTTTTCTTACATCATATCCAAATTTATAAAGGATTTTTTTTATTAACTTTTTCATTTGTTTTCTATCTAGTAAATGTTCATGTTCAAATCTTTTACATAATCATCTGGTTGAGACCACACATTATAAAATATATTTTTTTTGGATTTTTTTGCTAAATCTAAATATTTTTTTTTATTATGAAAAATGATTATAACTTTATTTTTTTTTAATAAATTAGTTAAAGAAGTTTCTTTAGTAAATCTTTTGTCTATCTTTAAGTATTTTATATTCTCATCAAAGACATCAATTTTTTTAACCTTTAGCTTATTCATTATTTTTTCATATTGAGACTCATCTGTGACTTTAGTGTCTTCTTTAAACGTGAAGCCTATAATACCTATACTTTTAAGCTTATTCTTATTTATTATTAAATTTATGTTTTTAATTATAAAATTTTTTTTATTATTATTAATTTCTTCAACAGAGTTCATAAGAGAATAATTTACATTAGTCTTTTGACATAAATTTTTAAAAGCTCTAACATCTTTTGGAAAGCATAAGCCGCCAAACGGTGGTCCAGCCTTAAAAAATTTATTACCAATACGACTATCAGAACCAATCGAATTTAAAACAGCGTTAGTATCCGGAATTTTATTGTAAAAACAAATCTCACTTATCAAATTTGCAAAACTAATTTTGTTACAAATAAAAGAGTTCGAACATAATTTTACCATTTCACAACCTTCAATTGAAATTTTATTTATATTTTTAGTTTTAATAACTTTTGAATATTGATCTAAAATTTTTTTACTAGCAGCTTTATCATTTGCCCCAATAACTAATTGATCTGGATAAAGAAAATTATTGATTGTTGTTCCACATGCAACAAACTCAGGCACATAAGTAAAATTTAAAAAATTAAATTTTTTTTCGAGAGGCTTTAAATAATTTTTATATGTTCCAGGCTGAAGCGTACTACATATATTTATCAATAATTTTTTTTTAACTAATTTTTTGTTAAGTTTAATCTTATTAATAATATCTTTTACTAAAAATAGTAAGTTTTTATAACTATATTCGCCATGTATAGAGCTATTGGTAGGAATTAAAATAAATATACTTTGTAGTTTGTCTAATTTACTAAAATTTAGCTCTTTAGTGAAAGTCAAATTTAATTTTTTTGTATTTAAAAATTTCTTTACATCATTTTCAGTATTAGAATAATTTCTAATGTTAAGGTCATCTACAACTTTACTACTAATATCGTATCCAATAACACGATGTTTTTGAGAAAGGATGGCCGCTAATGATAGTCCAAGTTTACCAAGACCTACGAAAAGAATATTTTGATCATGCATATATAAAATTTACTGGTTTAATACTATTTTAATTATCACTTATTATATTATTCAGTTTAAAGCAATTAAAAACAAGATTATAAACATTTTGGTAATATAAAGAAAATTTAATTATGAATTTAAAAATATATTCAATAATCAATATAATTATTTTTTTTAGCTTCTTGGGAAACTTTGGAATAAAAATTATAGGTCAGAGCATATATTATTACTACATAATCGAAATTCTACTATTAAGTATAATTTTTTTCAAAAATGGATTGAGAATAAATACGTCTAATGCTGAAATTAAATTAATAATAACCTTTTTTTTTTTAATCCTTATAAGTAGTTTTGTTAATGTCTTTGCTGACGTTCCTGATTTTAAAGGACAATCAATAACAACCTCATCATTAAAATCAATTATTTATATTTTGCTAAATTTTTTAATGATTAATTTAATAGTCTACTATGGTGATAATCAAAGATTCTTTGATGGTTTATTAAAGACTTTAAAATATATAATTTTATTTTATTTTATGTTTTTTGTTCTTGAACTGTATCATGATTACTTTGCAAAAAATGATATAATAAATTATATTTTAAATTTCTTTCACATTTCATCAAGAAGTATTAACAAAAATTTTATTAATCTACTCGGACATGAGCATTCGAATTCAACTATTTATGTTTTAATTTTATATTCTTACATGATCTCGAATATCATAAACCAAAAAAGAGTTTTTGGATTTTTATTAATTGATATTTTTATTCTTGTTGCTTTGATTATATCTATTTTTTTGCTGGAGTCGAAATTAGGTTACCTAATTTTTGGAGTATTAAATTTTGTTATCTTAATTGTGCAAATATTAAATTCTCAAAAAAGTTTAAAATTTTTTTTTACAATATTTATTCTATCTTTCTTACTGTATTTCTTTTATCTAATGTTTGAATATAAAGTGGTGAAAGCAATGAGTTTAATTTTGAATTATAATCACCCTTCTTTTAATATTAGGGCCAATTTTGCTATTGCCTCATTATATATGATGTTTGAAAATCCATTTTTAGGCGTTGGTGTAAATAATTTTAAATTTTACCTTTCGGATACAATTTATGCTCTTAAATCAATAGAATGGTTGGATATTAAAGTTGACGGTGCTTCTCTTGAATATAATAGTTATCTTAATAATGAATTTGGTATGCCGGACCCTGCCAATTTAATCCTTGGGATTGGTGCAGAAATGGGTGTCTTTACATTGTTAGTGTTCTTGCTGCTTTTGTTAAGACTCTTTTTTAAAAGTTACTCTCAAGTAAAAAAAAGGTACTTTACCAAAGATGAAAAGATATTAGCACAATTTTTATTTTATAGTTTAGTTGTTATAATTTTTTCTTTTCCAGGATTTTATCAATGGTATTTTATTATCCAGTGGATAATAATTGGATTGAATATATGTTTTTTTGCTTATATACGCACGAAGTATATACTTAAAAAGTAATATGATTTAATTTATTTTGAAAAAAATTTCATTATAGAATTTTTTTTAACATACAAAAATTCTTTTAAAAATAATAGCTTAGACTTTCTTAGAAATTTAATAAAAATACTTATAATTGAATAGTTTTTTTCTAGCTTAGTGTTTTTTAACAAGAAATCAGCATCTCTAATATCATATATTTTTTCTATTCCTCCTAATTGTTTGAAATTATATTCTCTTTCAATTCCTTTATAATGATTATTTGTATTAGTTTTTATATGTGAATAATCATGTTTTTGATGCAAACATTCTATTTCACTAGAGCAATCAGTTAAATTTAATTTATTTTTGGCCGCATAATACATTAACCAATTATCCCAGCATGTTCTTCCTATTAAAAAGCTTGGAATATTTTTTATCGAATGTTTATTAAAGATAAAATAGTCAGAACCAGTATATATATCTAAGTCAGTACTATTTAAATAATGATTACGAATTTTATTTTGATCATTAAAATTTAATATTTCTTGAATCTCAACATTATATCTTCTGCCAACACCAAAGTATTTTTTATTCGCAATTAAATTTGCAACAGTTTTTGGGAAATCATTAAATAAAATAATATCTGAATTCACATAGCACAATGCATCAGTTGTAGAATTTTCAATAGCACTCTCAAATATTTTATTTATATATGGAGTTTCATATTCATTATAATCTTTGATTGGAAGGTAAGTAATATTCTTATCATTAAACTCATTTTTTATATCTTCATTTTCAATTCCAAATAGTATGATGTTAGGTTTCGGCGATAGTTTAAGCCAACTATTTATGGCATTTCTTTGTATGATTCCAAATAATGAAGTAAACTCTTTGGGGCATGAAAATATTGTATACATAAAATAATTTATTTTTTTATATAACTTTTTTTTGTATTAAAGATTAATCTTAGTAATTTTTATTTTGATGTTTTTATCAGTTGTATTTCATTATACTATATATATTAATGTTATGAAGTATATGTTTTTAAATTATTTCTTTAAAAGATATAAAATGTTTATATCAAAAAAATACTATGATTAAATTTATTTTAAAAAAAATTTTATCAAATATATCAATTGATACTTTAAATAAATTAACTGTAAATAATCTAATTAATAATCATTATAAAAGAATTTTAAAAATAAAATCGTATAATTCCAGAGATGATTATTTAACTAATATTGCTAGAGAATTAGATAAATTAAACAACTTAATTGTTTTAGAATTTGGAGTTTATAAGGGTGAGTCATTAAAAACTTTTTCTAAAAATATAAGTGACCCAAGTGCTAAATTTTATGGATTTGATACATTTACCGGACTTCCTGAAAAATGGATAGATTTAGATAAAGGTCATTTTACTACAAGTGGCATTACCCCTAACATATCAGACTCGAGAATATCTTATAAGGTTGGATTATTTAACAAAACTCTTCCTAAATTTTTAGAAGAATTAAAAACAGAATCAAAATTAAATTCT
>ERZ807291.8800-NODE-8800-length-11131-cov-7.054532_pt1 | contig 11131 bp, 8 predicted proteins | sample MGYA00521257_ERZ807291 | MGnify/ENA primary metagenome ERZ807291 (study PRJEB31413, sample SAMN03169783) | marine metagenome | biome: Marine; feature: Water; material: Subsurface seawater | place: North Sea | collected 2011-04-28 | depth 1 m m ...
TTAACCAGTTTGATTTTGCAATTGTAGCAGCTGTTGCTTGTGCTATCTGTTTTGCCGGTTCAATGATGGCAACTAAAAAACTGACAAGCGACCAATCCATTACTTGCATTCTTTTTTGGCTGACATTAATGCAACTTGCGATGGGACTCGTGGCAACGGTTTTTACGGGCACAATCGCTTTTCCAGAGGGCATAAATATCTTCTGGATTGTGATCGTGGGAATTGGTGGCCTTACAGCTCATTTTTGTATCACTAACGCATTGGCACTTGCACCGGCAATTGTTGTCATTCCTCTGGACTTCATGCGTTTACCATTGATTAGTGTAATTGGTTTTCTGGCATATGGTGAGGCCTTTGAATTACCAATCCTTGTGGGTGCGGGAGTTATTTTCATTGCAATTCTGTTAAATTTGAAAGCTGAGAAACAACGTCAATCTAGGTAGTCTTAAAAGTTGGTATTTGATAGGTTTGTCTGTCTGAGAACATTGACTGTGATGTGTAAATCAGACACTGAGAGTCCTGACCATGTTAGTGCAAAGAGTAAAAAATGTTTGGTCAAACCCCTGATAAAGAGACATTATTTAGACAGTAACTGGAACCGGTGGTTACTTCTAACCAGCATTAACCTAGGCCCCAACCTTTGACCACTGGACCGTTAACCCTTTACTTTGATCATAAGGGTTATCATGGTTCTGATGTTCAAAGTGACAGTAAATCACTAGATTCAGCTCGTCCCAGAATGCAAAATTTGTGCGCTATTAAAGCCTTCATAATGCCAGCTGTACTGTTGACAAATTTAAATGCTGGCGTTTTGATTATTGCCAAAACCGGTGCGAATTGAGTGCTCCAGACACCACCACTTGAAGGGCTCTCTCAAAATTATCCTATTACTAGTTATCTCTCTCGCGCGAAGCCAGGTCTTGGAGTATTGCGGAAAAGTCCAATGTTCCACCATTACCTGATTCAACAAATTCTTGATATACTTCTAGAGCAAGCTGACCGGTTTTGGTTGGTGTGCCGTGAATTGCTGCGGCCTCTTGAGAAAGAGTCAAGTCCTTGAGCATTAAAGAAGCTGAAAAACCAGGCAAATAATTGTTGTCGGATGGACTTTTTGGTCCAATGCCAGGCGCTGGACAATAGGTGCTCATCGACCAGCTATTTCCTGAGGAAGTGCTGACAACATCAAAAAGCTTTTGTCGGTCGAGTGCTAAATCATCGGCAAGAGCAAAGGCTTCACTGGTTGCTATCATGGTTACACCAAGGATCATGTTATTACAAATTTTAGCTGCCTGTCCTGCTCCGTCAATGCCACAATGGATGACACGTTGACCCATAATCTTAAAAAGTGGATTTCCTATGGCAAAGCTAGCTTCACTGCCGCCAACCATAAAAGTGAGTGTACCTGCAACAGCGCCACCGACTCCACCTGAAACTGGAGCATCAAGCGCATGAATGGCCGCATCTTTGAGCAGTTCAGCCACCCGCCTTGTAGTACTGATATCAACTGTTGAGCAATCAATAAAACACGCCCCTTCGGACATAACAGGGAGGATTGATTCTACAACCCTAATCAGTGCCTCGCCGTTTGGAAGCATTGATATTACAACTTCCTGTTCGCTGGCTGCCGTTAAAATGTCATTGGAAATATTCATTTTCACGTCTGACAAAGAAGCCATAGCGCTTTCCATTACATCATAACCGGTAACGTTGTGGCCTGCTGCCACAAGCCGTCTCACCATTGGGGCGCCCATATTACCTAGTCCAATGAACCCAATATCCATGTCTTTCCTATACCATCAGTTCGCGCCACTTTTATAAATAGCGATATTTATTTGCTAAAGTAAGACTAGGTAATGTGTCACTCTAAACTCAAGTTGTTTTTATGGTTTTATTGAAAAGGTCTCTTTATATTTTGTTTGCAACCTCCTGGTCGGTCGCCGGTTCTTGCTCCTGAAGGTATGACAAACAGATCTCATCCCCTGTCAACACAAGCCGCAGCGAATATTCTGCAAACACGTGGCAATCCTATGGATTGCGCAATTGGCTATTAGGGTCAACGTACAATTAGCTAAATGTTGAACAGTTTACCGTCTGTAGTTAACTGACAGTCTTTTCTATATCGAGAACTATGTGGACATAATCCATAGCATGGCCCTCTGGATTTGCCGCCACTTCGTCCGAATAGGCCTGATAAAATTCATCAATAATCACGTCGATCTCAGAACTTTCACGTCCAGTAAGTGCTGTTTTGAACACAGTTTCTGACCATGATCGCATGGTAGGAATCAGACTTTCAGCATATTCCCTGTTTGACATTCTTCCACCAGCATCTTGAAATGCTGTGGAATATGGGCATCTGGTTAGCTTAGAGTACTTCGCCTTTAATATTAACCCGGCACGGCTAACACGACTATCGGGGTCGGCAAAGGGAGCACAAAACTCTTCCATTGTTCGATAATATTGAACAAAGGTTGCTCGCTCATATTCGCCCTTTGTAATTCTGCCTTTGTCATGAAGCGCTTTCCAATATTTATGGAAATGCTCAAACATATGTTTACCACCTGTATTGCCAAGGTAGCGTCCCGCTGCATCAATGCCAAAATTAAGGCAGATGAACCTTCCACCTGGGACCAATTCCGTTGCTCGTGCTAACAAAATATTCTCCCAATCTACAGCCGCTTGTTCGGCGAAAGCTGTTTTTGAGCCAACGTCAGCGCACACGGCATGAACGTGATTGGGAACTTCCATAGGTTTGACAGAAACATAATGCATTGCCGTAGCGCTAAAGCCTAGATGGAGTGATCCACTAGCCATAAGTTGTTTGTGAAATCCAGTGCCACATCCATGCACAAAAACATTTTCAAAATGATTTTGATAAGCGTGCGCGGGGTCACCTTGCATTCCCTGCATCATTCGAAATAAAGTAGAAAAATCGTTGCTTGCAAGGTCGGTATATATTATCTCGATCTGCCGCATATCGCCGGCGTCACGTAGCCTTCTGATAATGGTGTCCCACATTTGTTGGCTGGTGCCACCATCAGCTGCCCCGTAATCTGCGATTTTTAACGCTGTTGAGTCAGGCAGGTCACCTAACGCTGCATAAATCATTTCACCAGCTTCATTTATAACATTACGCGCTCCAGCTGTTCGCTCTGAGTAGTAGCCTTCCCCCCGCATTGAGAGAACATCTTGCGTATTGATGCTATTTTTTTTCATCCGTCCACCGTTAATTTGCTATTTTACAAATCTGCTCAACTCTCTAAAAATGCAATGAAATATTCCGATGTCTGGCTAAACATGGAACGATCATATCTACCTGCTCTTCTGTTAAACGTTCTTGTTCCCTCAAGCCTAGATTGTTTTTGGTATAGCTTTCAAATGCCACTAGTTTGTTGTAGGGGCCAGTTAACATGTTGTTGCGCCACTCAGTCTCGTCTTTTATTGCAAATAAGGCGTCATCAATGAATGCTAGAGCTTTTTCTGGATTAGGTTTTTTACTATCAATTGAACGGCGAACTTTTGATAGTAAATTGACCGGTTTGTTTGCTCCAGGAACTGTGGATAATTCACTATAGATAGCTCTAACATCACGGAGAGCTAAATCTAGAGAGTTGTTTTGAATTTGCCCTCTGACGGCGCGAAGCTTATCACTAATCTGAGATAGTTCTGGCGCCGCTTCAACTGCGCTAATAATCATACGCACTTCAGTATAGGCCTGATCAGATTTTCGTCTGAACTGCATTCTGGCTTTGCTGAGCCTTGTTGTGATCGATTTAAAATCTTTATTTGTCTGTTTCCATGTCTGGGGAATCAACGATTTTTGCTCAGCAATCTCCTTTTGAAGCGCAACAATTTCTTCATTTACAGCAGTCTTTTTGGCTGGATCATCGATAGCACGTATCTCACGTTTTAGAGATTTGATCTGTTTTTCATCCTGTCGGATCATTCGCTCTATGGAACGAACTCTTGTGTGAATCGGCTGATACGCTATCGACGCTGCAGCCATTTCGGCTTTGGCAGATTTAATTTCATCCTTTAACTCAAAGATACTGTTTGCTGTGCTCAAGTTCTTTTCTAAGCTTTTCTGCATAGATTTAGGCATAGATGAATAGTCTAAATTGCTTACAAGTGATAACTGACTATTAAATCCGGCCTCATTAGTGTCATAGAAATTGAACAAGTAATTTTCTAAGCACATTTGAAGGCGAGGGTTTTTAGGTGGCGGTGCGGTCTCACTAGACAGAAAAGTTTTTGTTGGCAGGTAATTGACCAAACTTGGGTTAAAGCCAACAATCGCTAAACCAATCAGTTGGAGCCCGATGAAAGGCACAACACCTTTATACATATCAATTGTTTTAACGGCTCTACTGGCTACACCACGAAGGTAGAAGAGGGCAAAACCAAATGGCGGAGTAAGGAACGATGTTTGGATATTAAGGCCAATCATAACGCCAAGCCAAACTGCAGTCACGTTAGCGGATGGGTCAGCCAACAAAATTGGAGCTACAATTGGGACGACCACAACTGCAATTTCAATAAAATCGAGAAAAAAGCCAAGCACAAAAATAACCAGCATCACGACGATGAACTGAGACCAAAAACCTCCGGGCAAACTGGATAAAAAATGCTTAACAACCTCTTCGCCGCCAAAGCCACGAAAAGCGGCCGTTAGCATAGCTGCACCAAGTAGGATTATAAACACCAGCGATGTTGTTTTTGCTGTTTCAGCCATCACATCTCGAAGCGTGTTCTCTACTGAAAATGCTCGCCAGCCACTCCAAGAAATTCCAGCAAGTAATCCAACCACAGCAATTGTAACGAAAAATAGAGCAATCCAGTCCGACGTCTCGGAGATCGTCTTAACACTGAGGTTGTAATTGGATGATATTCCCCAAATCAATAGAATTGATGCAATTGTTAAGATAGCTGGATAAAAGGCAGATTTTGTACCTTCTCGTAACTTGTAACCAGCCATCAACATGGCGCCAATAGCACCAATAGCACCAGCTTGATTGACGGTTGCAATGCCAGCGATAATTGAACCAAGAACAAGAAAAATAAGCAGTAGTGGCGGAACCAATGCTAAGGCAACTTTCAACAAGAATGATCGCTCGAGCAGCTTACCCTCATATGGAACAACTGGAGCGATAGACGGGCGAATAAGCGCTGCAACTAAAATGTATGCCATGTAGAGACCAACAAGGAGAATGCCCGGCAAGAATGCGCCGAGGAACATGTCACCCGCACTCGTAGAAATAATATTGAGTTCGGATGGCATGTTGAACTGCCCGGTGGCATGCTTATAAAGCGCTTTCCGCGCGGTTGCTGCTTGGTCTGCGGCGCTTGCTAGTTGGTCTGCCAAGATTATTAAAACGATAGATGGAGGAATAATTTGTCCCAGTGTTCCCGACGCACAAATTGCCCCAGTTGCAAGCGGCTTGGAATAATTGTTACGCAACATAGCAGGAAGTGAAATTAACCCCATCGCTACTACGGTTGCGCCAACGATGCCTGTGGTGGCAGCTAATAACCCACCAACAAATACAACCGAAATACCCAAACCACCCGGAATTGGGCCAAAAAGTTGTGCCATTGTTACTAAAAGATCTTCAGCAATTTTTGAGCGTTGCAGCATAATTCCCATAAAAATAAATAAAGGAATAGCGATCAGTGTATCTCTCTCAACTTCCCAATAAATGCCACGAAAATTTGTAACACCTGCAGTTAACCATTCAATGGGCCCATCTTGGATAAAATAAGCTCCACTATCACCTTCAATTAAATGACCGGTCATACCGGCAAGAACGATGGTAACAATAGCTGAACCAGGCAAGGCAAAGGCGACTGGAAAGCCTGAACCAAGCGCATACATCATCAAAACAAACAGTAGTGCTAGAAAAACTAATTCCATTAGGTATGGACCTCTTCATCAATAACTTTTTCTCTAATATCCGCTATTGAATTCATCAAGTAGGCCGTGAACTGAAAAATCATACTAAGAGCAAAAATTATTAAAAAAGCGGCCATCAAGTATTTAACGTACATCCCAAAACCGCTCATCGAAGTTTCAAAATTTAACATCGGACTATTGATGAGGCTCGCCTCCCCCCACATTCCGCGTGCCAAGATAAGCCAGCACAATGGTAGGCCAAAAAAAACGATACCAATTGTATTTAAAATTGACTTCGTCTTTCTCTGGAAGCCTGCATAAAACACGTCTACGCGCACGTGACCATCCTCTTTCAAGGTATAGGCTGAGGCAAACAAGAAGAGTGCCGCGTACCAAAACCTCACCAGGTCCCCCATAAAAGTTTGTTCATACCCATAGATAAAGCGCGCAATCACAATTAAAAACTCTGCAATGACAACTAAAAGCGTCAGCCAAACAAGCGAGACAGATTTATCACGCAGTGCAATGAGTGCTGAAAAGATCATAAGTGGGAGGTGAATATATAATCCTCGCGAACTTGGCAACGCGATCGCTGCACCAGCGCCGTCACCAAACAAAACCTTGTGAAATCCTTCAACCCTCATGAATGATAGTGTCGCATCAGTAAGGCCTACAATCAGAACTGCCCAAAAAGCTGCACGAATGATATATGCAGATATCCAATCCAAAATGCCCGCGTCATTGCGGAGGTCGCTAGCACTGAATGCCCGGTAGGCTGAGTAACCAATTGTGCCAAAAATAATTAAAGTTTGGATAACGCCAAAGATCACAGCTTGATCACTGAAACCAGCTTTTGGAATCTTCACACCAGAAAAACTACCGAGGTTCAGAGTGTGGAGAAACCCAGCCGCACCAAAATTAAATATGATAAAATTATTGATTACGAAAACTATTGCTAAGAATGCGCTACTAAGCCCAAAAAATTGGATCAATGAAAAAAATGTATTTCTTTGAATTGAAGTCATAACTTTTCCCAATAATACGGTTGGAAAATTTAAAAATATCAGAGGCCTGCCAATTATTGGCAGGCCTCTGATATATCGATTAGCCTAGTGCTGCGTTACGCTTGTTAGTGTAGGAAACATCATTTAACTGGATGTAATCACCAACAACTTTCCGTGCATTCATTGCAGAGTCGTGGATCTTTGCTGCCAATGCAGAGTGTTCCCGAACTTCGGCGTAGACCTCGTCCGACCCTTGCTTGAAGGCTGCGTAGACATCATCATTAAACTCTTTAACAATGACCCCTTGATCTTTAACGAGACGTTCCAGGGCCGCACCATTTTTGGCATTGTATTCAGCCATAAAGTTGTTGTCCTCCCCTTGGGCAACTGCACTGATTAGCGCCTTATCTGATGCACTAAGACCGCTCCAGAATGAAGCGTTAAATCCAGCATGGAGCTGTGATGCCGGCTCATGCATTCCAGGATAGTAATAGTATTTAGCTGCTTCATAGAACTTCATTGCTTCATCGTTCCATGGGCCAACCCATTCAGTCGCATCAATAGCACCAGACACGAGGTTTTCATAAATCTGGCCACCAGGCAAAGATACGGGTGAAGCACCAAGCTTCGCCATAACGTCTCCACCAAGGCCCGGGATACGCATTTTCAGCCCCTTAAGGTCATCACCTGAGTTAATTTCTTTATTAAACCAGCCACCCCACTGAACACCAGTGTTGCCCATCGGAACGCATTTCAAACCGAATTCTCCGGCAAGTTCGTCATGAAGCTCTTGGCCACCCATCCAATGGAGCCAGGATTTCATTTCTGGATAAGTTAGACCGAATGGAACTGCAGTAAAATACGCCCACCCAGGGTGCTTGCCTTTCCAGTAGTAATCAGCAGCGTGATAGGCCTGCGCATTACCTGAAGCGACTTCATCAAATGAGTCAAATGCGCCAACGCGTTCCCCAGCTGCATAATAAGTTACCTGAATACGGCCATCACTCACATCAGACAACCTTTGAGCAAAGCGCTGCGCTCCAGTGCCCAAGCCAGGGAAATCTCTACCCCAAGTTGCCACCATTGCGATTTCAATTCGTTCTGCAGCAATAGCTGGAGCGGCAACTTCTTTCACCACTTCAGCCTCTTTTGGCTTAACCAAAAGTGAAGCCGCACCTGCGCCAACAGCACCACCAACCGCTAATCCGGTCACGAAAGATCTTCTATCCATTGTTTCCTCCAAATTTTTTCAACTAGTTCGCAGCTGATGTTCAATCGATTCTAATCTTTTGTCCATCATATTCTGCTATAGTTGGTGACTTGAACTTTATAGGATGGGAAAACTGGAGCTCCCAGTAATTTGCAGCCAAAAGATTTAAAGGGTTTTATGTCAGTGTCAAACAAAGCGTTAATCGGCCTGTTTTTTGAAGTTGTTCCATATCCAGGGCATTTAAATCATTACTTAAACTACGTTGAAAAGCTAAAACCAGAGCTAGAAAAACATAAGGGCTTAATTTGGCTTAACCGATATCGAGCCTTGTTTGACGATCAGTGCCTTTTATCTCATCAATTATGGGATAGTGAAAAATCGCTGGGACATTGGCGGCAAAATAAGCTGCATCGCATAGCGCAAAAGGCTGGCATTGAAAAGCATTTCAAAGATTATAGAATTCGAATTGGAGAGAGACTGGCTTGCCGGCAAGCCGACATGGTCACCGATGTAAGTTTCGAGATAACCTCAAAGCCAGGCGCGCTGCTGCTGAGCATACAAAGTGGAGGATTTATCCCAAATACTGCGTTTAGTAAGCATGCATCTTTGGATTCTGTTTATTGCGGCCTATCAGCTTCAGATCAATTTATAACCTTAGTGACACCAAATAATCTATCTTCTGCGCTGGCGCTCACCTCAACGATGTCATCAGATCTTTTTGCCAAAATTGAATTATTTTCGATTAGCCGAAATTACAGTATGACAGAAAGAGATCAGGCACCTTCGGCGAAACACCATGAATAAAAAGTTATGTATTGTCCTTGTTTACCTTATTCAAAAGCGAGGTAACAGTCGCCTCTGGGTTCGTTGTGGAAATTGCCCAAACACAGATTATGTATAAGACGTCTTTGGTGACTTGCCATTTATTTTTGCTCAGCTGTGGCAGGGTCTCAAACTTCAGACAAACAATTCTCACTAAACAAAACAGTGTTGCCGTTTGGTGTCTTGAAAATAAATTGGATTGCAGGCTCACCAAGCTTAATGTTTATTGGCCCTGCAATGTCCATTGCAGACAAAATAGGCTCTATGAAATCTGGGCTCGGGTGAAAAAGTGTGATTTGTTTCAAAACCAAATTACTCTCTGGCATCGCTTCTGCTGGGTTTTTACCTTTTGGCCATTCGATCAAAACAGGTAAAACGCCGCCCTCAGATAAATCACCATCGTTTGGAACGGTTAATTTCCAACGAAAGTCACCTCGCGACATTTCAGTTACTCTGCCAGGGCTGTAGCCACAATTTGAGGCAAATTGTTCGATGTTATTTACGGCAACAACCCAACAAAGCGGTTGGGGGCCAGTTGTTAATCTTCTCTGAGTTGTAGGTGAGTCAAGCGAGAACCACCGCTGTTCCTGAAAACATGATTTTGGAAATGAGGCGCTAGGATCGATAGCAATAATTTCCATATATGCAGAATTTTGGAGTCTAGCGAGGCGATTATGCGTGGCCATTAAAGAATGTTTTCCACTTGTTGAAAATTTGGTTTGCAGTAATCCTTCTACTTTTTCTGTGGCTTTTTCTAAGTTGGCTGCACCGATTACAATGTGATCAATAGTAGATAATGCCATTGATATCTCTCCAAATTGAAATAGGGGGCATAAATTCGGCATTCAGGCTATCATAAAGCACCGGAAAATTTGATGTACATTCGCAGTTTTCTTTTGATTGTTGATAGCCCCGTCTCAACCTCGTCTATGCTGTACGCCAGTGTATAGTCAGCCTTAGGTCCATCATGACAATGGGTCCTGGAGCCGCCGAAACTCTTCGACCTGATCCGTTCCCCTTGCCACCGTATTGCCTAGGCCAGCAATGTTGGATTTATTCGTTAAGTGATTATTTTTTCGACATTTACTGCCAACCTGCTGATGCTGACTGTGTGCAAGGCTAACCTATTTAACGCTAAAATCACCAAATCAAATCGAGAATCGCGACACCCGAAAGGGTGCCGGATCAATCGGCGGTGAGATCCTTTTCATCAAGGCTGCCAATAACAATGCTGATCCAGGTGCCATCGACAGGCCGATATGATGATGTCCGAAATTGAACCACAGCCCATCATGGCGCGGCGCGGCACCAATAATTGGCAGCGAGTCAACAAGAGTCGGCCGTCGCCCCATCCACGGTGTGTCTTCGATCTGTTTACCAAGCTTGACCGCCTCGCCCGCCAAAGTCGCTGATCGGGTGATTTGCCCAAAATCGGGCGGGGCGTCACGATCGGTCAATTCAACGCCTGATGTCACCCGTAAACCCTGCCGCATTGGCGCGACAACAAAGCCGCCTTCAACATCAAGAATGGGTCTTGTAACCGCTGGTTGATCACCAGCTTCGAAATGCAGATGATACCCACGTTCCCAAGCCATCGGAATATCATAGCCAAGCCAGCCAGCAATTTCAGCCGACCATGCGCCTGCCGCCAGCACAACATCATCACTATGAAATGATGCCTCATGATCACCACGCACCTGCCAACCGTCATCGCCGGGCGCAAGCCCGGTTATGGTCACGCAATCAACAACACCGCCAGCCGCCTTAAATAACGCAAGATAAGCATCGGTCAGATCAGCGGGGCTGGACACAGCACAGGTCTCGTCCATCAACACGCCCTTGTGATAGATTGGTGCAAGTCCGGGTTCGATTTGCCGGATCTGTTCGCGATCAAAGACCGAAAACGCGACCCCAACTTCGCGCATGATATCCATCTCAGCCGCATAATTGGCAAAGCCTTTTTCGGTTCGGAACAGCTTCAACCAGCCGCCGCCTTGACGAAGCAGATGATCAACGCCAGCGGTCTTAATCCATTTTTTATGCTGGCCTAACGACAGTTGCAGCAACGCTCGCAAGGCATGAGCCGCATGTTTGACATGCGATGGGCGACAATGCGCCAGAAACCTTACAAACCAGCCAAGCCGCCGCAACACGAAAAAAGGATTGTAACGAAGCCCATTTGACCGGTTCAAAAGCAATTTTGGC
>ERZ807291.8804-NODE-8804-length-11126-cov-11.037847_pt1 | contig 11126 bp, 4 predicted proteins | sample MGYA00521257_ERZ807291 | MGnify/ENA primary metagenome ERZ807291 (study PRJEB31413, sample SAMN03169783) | marine metagenome | biome: Marine; feature: Water; material: Subsurface seawater | place: North Sea | collected 2011-04-28 | depth 1 m m ...
CCAATGGTTGGATCAAACAAAGTGGAGGAGAGTATTGAAAAACCATTAGCCCGATGGATCAATCAAAGAGAGAGTCATATCCTTAGTGCTGATGTTGGACCGCGGGCTCCGGAGTGGATGGAAGGTCCGGTAGCTAACGAACCTGTGAAATTTACATACAAACTCCCCGGGGTTCGTACCAATTTTGCACGATACAAATATAGCCTGTCCACCTGTAGTGGTTGTCATACCGGAGATACGGGAGAATCTTTTCAGTTTCAAATGGTGCATAGTATGGGGGGAAGAGAAAAAGCACACTTTGTTCCTTTCATGGTCGGGAATGGTCGGGGAGGGATGCATGTAATTTCAGACCGTTTGAATTCGCAGGGTGAAAAATATGAGTTTTTCGACTTACAAGCACGTGAGGAAATTGCCAGAGATATACTTAGTGTTGCCCAGCAGGTAGATGCCGCTCGTCTTCGCTTAACCCGCACAGAAATCGAGCGAAGCGGACTGGGAGCTCCCGCGCATGCTTTTGTACGCGGGGGTATTATTGGAGATTGGCAGTACGACTTGCCGGGCGGGCGGGAAGATAATGATTTTTATACTCTAAACTCTTCCACTGGAGAATTATCTATTCGTGGGAATGGGCAAGTTCCTCCTTTAGGCAGAGGGAGGATTTCTATTCGTGCACGAGCAACAGACGGAACAGGCGTGGTCATTGAAAGACCATATTCTCTATGGGTTTTAAGCCCAGATGACTCTCGCCTTATGGAAGATCTTGATGGTTCGATTCAACCAAGCGAACTTCCACCACTAGCAACCCCAAGGCCGAACCGTACGCATTAATATGAAAATTGGGAAGATCATGGAATGTTGGATTAGGTTGCACAGCGTGTCGAAAATATGCTCCCTTTTTGGGGGTGTTGTATTGGGTTTTATTCTCCCTCAAACTTCCTATCTTTATGCTTTTGATCGAGTAGAAAACTGGGGATTCGATCAGGGGGGAGGGTACAGGATGGGGAGCTTCACGAATGAGGATGCTGAACTAGTTGTTACCTCTATGGAAACCAGCTTAAATGAAGAATTTCTGGCGGTGGCAGGTGCACTCGGAAATGATTGGGCGGTAAGAGTTTACTCCTTGAACAGCAATGGACCGGAACTTTTTGTTGAATGGACAGGTGCTGGCGAGAAAGAACTTCCATTTGCCACGATTACATCGATGGCCTGGTTAGATGGTTTATTGGCATGTGGAGTTGAATACCTGAACGGAGATAAGACAAATGCAGGTATACTTTTCTTGAATCAGGAAAAGCAGGGTGAGGTAACCTTTTCCGAGCTTATTGGTTGGGAATCGTTAAGCTCGGTAAAAAGTGATTCCTCGAAGGGTAGTAATTTATGGGTTTCGGGAACGAAAAATCGACAGTCCTTCTGCAGATCTTTAAATTTAGATAATAATGAAACAGAAGAGTTTCGAATTGAAAACCTCTCCAAGCTTAGGGCTATGGTTGTTCAAAATGAAAAAGTTTGGATATGCGGGGAGAATCCTGGCGGGAATTCGTTTGTTGAGCTTTTTGTCGAAGGGAAAAGGAAAAAGAGGTCCCCACTTGGCAAGCGGATTTACATCTCCGCTATGGAAGTATCTGGCGAAGATATCTTTTTAACCGGGAGAAAAATAGACAATAAGAATAAAGATGAAATGGAAAATTACTTTCTCGTTTGCCTGACTTGGGATGAGCAGAAAGAAAATCTTTCTGAAAAATGGAAGGTGGAAACCGAAAGTTTTGATTTAGGACTGGATCGGGAGGTTGGCACTGCATTGCTACCATTGAATGATGGAAGTGTTCTGGTTTCGGGTAACTTTCGCCGTTATTGGAAACTTGGCCCTTCTCAGGATAAGAAATTGGCACTCCTACCACCGGAAAGTTCGGAAGGTTTTCATTTTGACGGATTTCTTGCCCGTTTTGATAGCAAGGGGAACCTTCTCTGGGCACAACCATCTGGAATGCCAGGTGACGATTTTACCACTGCACTCGTAGGAGATGGAGAGGGTAGAGCACTACTTTTAGGCAATCGAATAATTGGGGGTGGTTTTGGACCCTATCTTTCCAAGGTGAGAGTTGATGGAAGCGAAGAAAAAAATGCGGCCCTAGTAAAAAGAGATATGGAGAAGCAGGTGGTTATTAATTGGGAGCCAACAAAAACTTTGCGTTTTGGTGAACCTATGGACGGACTTTATTTTAACGCCCGTTCGACTGTCCGGTTAGACTTTGAATATCGCTTGAATGGTGAACTGGTAGAGGATGGAGATATACCTTTGTTCGAACCGGGCGAGATGGAGTTTTTGGTTCAGGAGATTGGTGGAGAAACGGGTTCTGTTCGTACGATTAAAGGGTTAAAGGGGAGACCTTACTTGAAAGTGGAGCACGAACAGATTGGGGATGAGGTTTTGGTGAGCGGTCATCTCTCTGGTTTGCATCCCCTTCATCTCAATGATGAGGACAAGAACACACTCTTGCACGAGAGCATTCAGTTTGAAATTGTGGGTGAAAATCAACCCATTACGATCATTGAGGGTAGAATTGTTATTGAGGACGATTTTAATGGCCGGTTGGAGATTGTGGCCTTCTTTCCGGGCGATATGCATTATGAATCCGCCACCCGTTCGGTTTCATTAAAAGTAAGAAATGGCAGAGTTCTTCAGCCCGGAGAAGAAAATCTTGGGAGTGTAAGCATTGAGGTGCGCGATCTGGATGGGTGGCAGAAAGAGCGTTCAGTCTTGCTTGGTCAACAGACGGTCGTAACTGCCACACAGGGCTTTGGTCAGAAGAAAAAGTTTAAGAGATGGGTGGAGTTTTCAGATGAAGATCAAATACTCCGAACTGCCCATGTGGAATCTCCCTTTAGTTTGCGTACAGCATTGTTTCCCGAGGGGGATATGACCCTTTTTGCTTTTTATAATTCCACCTTTTCAGGAACCGCGGTGAATGGATACCTCGCTGGATCAACTGTCTTTTTGGATTACAATCTTAACGGAGAGTTTGATGAAGGTGAACCTGCTGGAGTTACTGAAAATAATGGTGGGTTTGAGATCGAAATTTCTGATGAGGAAATCTTTGATCACGACGCTAATGAAAATGGAGTAATTGATGCAGAAGAAGGTTTACTGGTTGTACTCAGTGGAATTGACCGTGCCAGTGGTCTTCCTCTTGAGATCTCGTATAAAGCCCCACCTAGTTATTCGGTTATAACTGCGGTGAGTACCCTAGTTGCAGAGTTCATCGAAGAGGGATTTGGCTTGTCTGAAGCGGAGGAAATTGTTTCCCAATACCTATCTTTGCCAGGAGGTATTAATTTCTCCACTTTTGAACCTCTGCGTGAAATGCAAAAAGAAAGAAGTAAGGCAAAAGAATTTGTCCTGAAGTCAACTGAGTTGGCCAATGTGCTTAACCATGGGTCACTATTTGTTCAGGTTGTTTCGGGTAACCGGATAAGCCGAATCAAGGGAGCTGATCTAGTGGTTGCCGCTATAAAAAATGAAATTCTTGAAGGGGAGAAATCAGGTCGAAGATCGAGCGACGCACTAAGCTTCGATTTAAATGATCCTAGTGTTTTACTTAAGGTTTTGAGTTCGGCGGAAACTATGTCTGGAAGTGTAGTTGATGAAATTGAATCCGAGGAGGTCCTGACCATAGACTCTTCTGTCCGAGCCGAATTATCTATAAGCCAACCTGAAATAGCAGAGGCTGGAAATGAACAGGTTCTTAATGAACTGGTCGGGCAAATTACCTCTGCTAATGATTCCTTGGAAGCATTGATCGAATCTCCAGATATTACACCAGAAGAATTCAAGGTTCTTGCCAGTACTTCGCAAACTGTTCTTCATGAATTAGGAGATGTTACTTCTAATACTCTTTTTGAAGAGGAAGTTGATCAATTGGTGGGATTGTCTGGTTTGGAGGCTGAGCAAGCTCAGCAAATTATTAATAATTCATCACGGATAGAAAACCTGCCTGAAGAAATTGGAATTCCAACAGGAGAGAACAGCAGTGCTTCCAGCTTTAGTCGTGATGCATTGAAGGCGTTATCAACACAACTCGATATCAATGCTTTTGCTCCAGTCTTAACAAATAATGAAATTGTTGCACCTGCTGAATTAAATGAAGACTTAGTAATTGGAAGTTTGTCAGCTTATGACCCAGATAGTGAGGATGTAATTTATTCTATTGTCGGGCAAAACCCAGATTTCGATTTGGATGATGTGCCCATGTTGATGATTTTTCCTGAAAGTGGTCAAATCGTAATTCAAGATTTTGATGATCTTACTTTAATGACTGAAGATTTGATTAAACTCATTGTTCGCGTATCGGATCCAAGCGGACTATTTAATGATGATGAAGTCACTCTGAATCTCGTAGATTGGACATACTTAGCCGGTCGCTTGCAGATTCCAGAGTTGGCACTGACCGTGCCGGAAAATTTACCTATTGCGACTGTGGTTCATAATTTTGACCCCATTGATGTGTATGGTGGATCTATCGATTATTTATTAGTGAGCGGGGAGGGAGATGCCAATAATAGCCTTTTTGAATTGGAAGCGAATGGAACCCTTATGACAAATTTGGTATTCGATTATGAATCTGACGATGACATCGTTGAGATAAGAGTACAGGCAATTGATAGCCGCTTTAATCTGGCGGAAGACTTTCTTCAAATCCGGATAACGGATGTCATTGTTCCCAGCGTTCAAACAGGTAAGGCAAACATTGTTGAAGGTCTCCTTTCACTTGATGCCTCTATGAATAGGTTTGGGGATAGTGGAGATAACTTAAAACTTGGATTTCTGGTTGACCGAAAACCCATCGAAAATCACGAGAATACATCTTATACGATGATTTTCTCCGATAAGGAAAACGAATCATCTTTTTCTTCTGAAATGCCGCTGGACAATATTGGTGGGTATTACTACTTCATGGCATTTGCAGAGAATGAAGAGGGTATAAACTATGGACTGCAACAATCTTTCCTTGTGCCCAAAATTAATGCTGGTACTGAGTGGAAGGATGGAGGTTTGGTAGATGATTATTCTTCTTGGTGGAAGAGCCCTTGGCTCGGTATTTACAATGTTGGTTCATATCCTTGGATTTATCATCAACACCTTGGTTGGGTTTATGTTCATAATCAGAGCCAAAATGGTGCCTGGTTGTATCGTCCAAGATTGGGTTGGATGTGGACTATGCCAGATCTCTTTCCTTCGTTATATATGGGGAATCGAAATGAATGGACTTTCCTTGATACATCGAGAGAAAAGACTACCTTGTATGACTATATCGAAGTAGAGTGGTTCGAGCCAGACACCCCAATCGAAATTTCCGGGGGAGCAAGTCCAGTAAATGGTGGAAGTGTTTCTGGACTCGGATTTTATTATCGCTGGGATAAGGTTACGCTCGAAGCAACGCCATCAAGCAGTTTTAATTTTGGCGGTTGGAGCGGAAGTCTAAGCGGCATGAAAAAAGTTCATGTATTTGAGGCAATTAAGAATATCGAGGTTGACGCTTCCTTCATTCCGCTCCCTTCTTCCACTACCACAAACAAAGAAGTGGTGGAAGGTGCAATGAAGGCTCTTAATAAAATGGATAGCCTGACTGAGGCAGAGAAGAAAAAATCGATTTCAGAATTATTGATTTTTGGAATATCTCCAACATCAGGCCTTTCTATTATTAAGTCTGAATAAGCAGGAGATTTGAGTATGCATTTGAACAGGTTATGCCAAGCGGTTTCTCTTCTGTTTATTTTTATTTGCTTTTTAGGTTCTGTCCGTGGAGAGCCTAATCAACGAGACTCAAAATACGCAGACTTGCATGAGGAGTTTGATGAAATTAGAGCGACCTTGTTAAGGTTGAGAGCAGAGCTTTCTGATGAAAATGTTGAGGTGGAAAAAACCGTGGCAGCTGAAATTCCGGTGGTAGCTAAACCCTCCGGTTTGAGTAACGAATTTGATGTGCTTAGGCACGACTTAGAGAAGATTCAGCTACAACTATCAGGTAACACTGGCAGAAAAATTTCGAAACCAGTCATTGAGGTACAGGATATTTCCCAGGATAACTTTATTCCACCCACTTATCAAATACGGGGAACTACAATTTCTGGGAGGGATGGAGCCCAGAGGGGGGTAGGTTTTTACATTCTTCCTTTCATTGGTGTGCATAGTCCCAAGAACTTGGAGTGGAGATCAGTGGGTGGAGATTTCCAGATCGAAGAGGAGTCTGGTTTTTCAAGTGGTTTACGATTGGGTTATGGACAAAAGTATTTCTTTGCTGATTTTCAACTTTCTTACTTTTATAACGAATTAGAGAATGTGGATCTGGGTTCCACATCAATCAGTTTTTCCGGCAAGGCAGAGGGGATAGGGGGGCATCTTTCCGCAGGGTTTAACATTCCTTTTTCCCGTTCCTTTAATTTGGCCTTAGGTGCCGGTCTTGGTGGTACGCACCAGGATATTACATTTAAGTTGATGGGGATTCCCGTACGAGAGGAGGATTTTTTATTCAGCTATCAATTGTTCACTGGCCTGGAGTTTTATCCCACTGATCATTTGCGATTTGGACTGCGCTATCGGTGGTTGAGGGTGGAGGATATGGATCTTTTTACCGACCGAGATTTACACCTGGCCGAATTGGCCCTCGGGTATGTATTTTAGGTAGCGGTCTTTCAATGGCAGCAAGTTGTTTTTCGTAGAATGTAAAATGGTAAGCTTTTGTTTTTTTATGCGACAAAATTCTTTCATCAATTTTATAGCATTTATTAAATTGATTACTTCCGCTTAACCATAGTGGTTACTAATCTTTCTTCGGAGATAATTTCTGTTTTTTCGTGATTGTGGCTTGGACCCGGAGTCCGTCGTTTTCGAAGGTGATTCCGAGGTTAACCTCGTTCCAATTGCCAAGAATACTGAATGTTTCCGGTGATTTTGGTTTAGCTGGGTGGCCGAATGCTGTCGATTCATAAGTTTTATATTTCTCGTTCCACATGTACTTTCCTCCTCCAGGACAGAGCAATTCGGTTTGCCAAACTCGTTGGTGGTAGGAGAGTGGATCATTCTTTTTCAGGTGGATCCTCCATTCGTTGAGGGCGTGCAGGTTATTCCACGACTTGCTTTGCATCGCATTTATTGTATTTTGGCTCATGGAAAGATCGAAAATAGAGGGGATAGGTTCTGCCGCTTGAATGGCAGAGCTCATTCCGCTCCAGTTTCCTTTGGTGAGTGATGCATTTTCATCTCTTCGAAGAATATTTCGTTCAATTGCTTTTTGAATGATCTCCTCGCTAAGGCTTATGGTGAACAGCTGTGGGGAAGGGACATAATACAAGGCAATGGGTGCTGAGCCTTCTTTAATCAAGTTATCCTCAAGACCTTTTCCCGGTGCAATTTTGACATAACCCTGCCCTTTATGGGCGTGATTGCTCCAAACGGTCATCCCGGGTGCGGTTTGTTCAATCCAAGCCCGTAAGCCAGCTAGAAATGCAGTTAATTTAAAAGGGTTACGAACTTCTACATTCATAGCCAACGGAATACGCCCCAGATTTTTTTCAGAAAAATCTTCCAATCCTTTCATGCCCTTTTTAAGAAAAGCTTTGTGCATATCCTCGAAAAAAGGAGATTTGTCCAAGTACAAGGAAAACGACTCGCCCACCCAGCTGAATGCACCTACGCCAAGAGAGGGGGCCATGATCGCGGCAAAATTACTTGCCTGCTTGAACCGGGGAGAATTCATATCGAGTGCGCTCACCCAGTGAAGCACGGTCTGAGGGTGAGGGTCTCCAGATTCCGGTTTTAACTTTACTTCGCCAACCGTTTGGATCATTTGCCTGTAGTCGGTGCCACCGATTAAGGGCAGGATAGATAGATCTCCTTCAATCTTTCCCTCATTAATGCTAAGTTTTGCGGAAATGGGGTCAAAGTACTTTGACCAATGGCTCTGGTAACGATCACGAAAGAATTCATATGCCTTTTTTTCAGCAGGAGTAATTTTTTTGATGTTCAATTCATTGACTGACTTCAGGAATGAAAGGTTCCCAAATCTGGAACTTTGTACCTGGCCGTTGATTAGGTATACTTTCCCCAATTCAGGAAATTCCTTGGCATTCAAAGGCGACCCACTTTCATGACGAGCTTGGAGTTCAGCAATGACTGCCGCAGCCCTTGTACGGCGGGATGCTCCGATTCGCCATTCCGGACCGCACCATCGTCGAATGGTGGCGTCGGTAATCATGAGAAAGGCATCTTCCTGGTTGCCTGGAGTTATCGGGTATCGCTGACGAAAGAAGTGGTATTCCTCAAGCGAGGCTAAATTTGTCTCCTTTTGATCAAATACCCTGGCCAAGCGGGTGAGTTGTTCCATCGAATTGGTTACGACAACGAATTCATTGAATGAACTGACAAAACTCCTGATTGTACGGTCGGGGGAGGCAATTCCTTCATATTTGTGATTTGCAGATTTTGGAATTTTCCCAGATACCGGCTTGGCTTGAGAGAATTTTTCTTTTGCTTGCATCCTCCGCATGGCGAGAGCCGCAAGCAGGCCTTCCTTTTGCTTTGCTTCAAAAATGAGTGTGAGTGAAGTGCCGGTGCGTAAAAAAGGATCGCTGCCAGTAATCGCGACCGATGAAATCAGTTTGGGTCCTAGGATACGGGATAGTTCATCAACTGGCAGGCAGAGCTGCTGGGAGTATTTTTCTTTTGAACGGGCACTTTCTGCTCGATCTTCACTTAAGCGGAGTAATGGAGTTCCCCGTAAGGTTGCTTCGTCCATCACTTCCAGCATGCTCGCGTAAGATGAAAAAATTATCGCATGCTGGTCGTGTGGCAAGATTGAGGCAATTGAATCGAGTTTTGGTTTTTCATCTTTCATCCAATCCTTCCATGGTATCTCATCAATCGTGATTCCCGTGACCGATGAGACGGGGATGGTACGATTTTGTTCATCAGTGGACAGGCGTAGTTCACGATTAAGTTGAAGGTTTTCACTGATTGCCCGTCCACCTGAAAATAAATCCATGCTGTTTTCTAGCTCAGTATTGCGGGTAGGTCGGATCATAGCCCGGTTGTTATGAGTATGTGTCTTGGGTTTTGGCTCGTCCCGGATTTGTGCAAGTCGGTTACTATCCTGATTAGCTTGGTGTCTGTACCAGGCTGTACCAGGAACTTGAAGTTCCTGAAGCCATTTATATCGAATTGTCCTGTACTTAAGGAACTCCTCTTCACTCTTTTGTTCGGGTAAGAGATTTTTAAAATTCTTTTTCTCAAAAGTGAAGGGGAAGGGCTTCCAACCCTCTGGTTTTTGGTGGAGAAAGAGTTGACCTTTAATTTTTGTTTCAGGGTTACGAAAACAAAGAACCAGGTCGTTGGTTGAAAAACTAGTGCTACTTCCGCCTTGTTTTCCAAATGAAATGAAAGCCTCGGTGGCATCCTCGGTTCTGCAATACGGGAGCTTGCTGGGAAGCCAAGTCTTTTGGTCTCGCGAAAATCTCAAGGCATAAGGCGTCGAGTTATCTATACGCACCGGTGGTTCATCTCCTTTACCGAATGAAAGATCAGATACTCTTAGAGTCAGAAAACTTTTAGCATTTAAGAAAATGGGGAGGAGGACGAGGATAAGAATTTTTAATTTCATGAGGATCGAAGGAGTTTAAGGCTTAGTAAGTTAATGAATGGAAACGATTTCAATAGTTTTATTTCCCTTGAGGGTTTTTCCGCCACCCGGGAAGTTCCATGGTTTGTCTGTTTTCTGTAATAATCAATAAGTGGGTTTACCTGTTTTTTTCCACTTGTAAAAACTCGGGTGTGCTTTATCACGGCGCTATTCTTGTCGGATGCCTTCAGTTTTAGTGCCGCTGATTTAATATGATAGGCCAAGCGGGTAGCTGCATCTGAGCAAGCTCCAAGGGCGAGCAATAATGCCAGCAGGAGCGTCTTTAAAAAAATCATCGGATTAAGATCATCTGATTGATTTAATTTTTAAGCTTGTTTTGATTTTTCGATGAGTTTTTTCATCATTTGTTGAACTTCCGGTATAAGTTTGATCACCGTAGAGACCTGGTTTTTGTCAGCCAGGTTTCTTGATTTGTCGCGATAGGTCTGGCTTGCGGAGAATTCGCTGGCGTTTAAGGTGGCACTTGCACTTCCGTATGGATAACCGTTTCGTACATCAAGTAAAAGTGCGTTGGCAAAACCGGTTGTTTCTATTTCTCGGGATGGGACGAAATATCCTCCAATGATCGTCCAGTTAGCAACAGAAGAAGCAAGTTTAGTAGTTTTCGTCTCGGAGAAAACTTCGTAAATAAGTACATGGTCCAAGTGCTGCCTCGCCGCACCGAGCCGGATTTTACGGAATATTTCTGAAGGGTTGCCCTTCGATTTACTATCGGTTTTTCTGGGAGTGTAGACCATTTCCGCAATCATTGGGCTCACCGGAATGAAATCACCAAACTCTAGACCCATCGTACTTCTTGATTCTTCCCATGCTTCGATTTCTTTAACTGATAAGTTGGTTATTCTGCCATTGAAAAGTTTTACTAAACCGATCCTTGATGGAAACTGTATGGAAGGTTCAATGCTTGCGATTGCCTTAACCTCTTCGTTCAGATCGCTTGCGTTCGTTTCAGTCGCATCGTAATTAGCGTAGTTCGACAAGTATTTTTTACCGGATGTCATTTGAACGGAGTGAGTCTGGCAACCAATTGATGCTAGGGATAAAACAATTAATAGTCCGATTTGTATAGTTCTTTTTTTCATTTTTTGAATATGTTAATTTTATAAAATCTACTATTTAATTTAACATTTATTGTGCCAGCTTTATTGATTTCATTTAAGTGGTTGCATGTTAGTGTTTTATGTTAATCCTGTTGGTTTTGGTTTAATTTTCATGTTTCATTAAATGTTATTTTGTGTTACATAATTTGTAATATGAACAAGTTGAAGCTGGATTTCTTATTAGAAAGCATTCATTCCCTTGCTTTCGTCAATCCGTTCGCAGGACAAAGGGATGAAATTGAAGGGACCATAATTAGTCAGATGGGTCAGACCGAGAAGCCTTGGATAAGAAACTCAAAGTTTACCAACGAGTTTAATCAGGTTCTTTATTGGG
>ERZ807291.8806-NODE-8806-length-11122-cov-6.154694_pt1 | contig 11122 bp, 10 predicted proteins | sample MGYA00521257_ERZ807291 | MGnify/ENA primary metagenome ERZ807291 (study PRJEB31413, sample SAMN03169783) | marine metagenome | biome: Marine; feature: Water; material: Subsurface seawater | place: North Sea | collected 2011-04-28 | depth 1 m m ...
AGCCGGGTTTGAATACGGGAAAACCGATGAATACGCTTATAATATCGTGGAAAATCCGGTTCATGTGAATGACCTCAATGCCACCGTCCTCAGATCTTTAGGAATTGATCATGAACGATTTACTTACAAATATCTTGGACTCGATCAACGTTTGACTGGTGTAGAGCATCCCAAAGTAGTGCATGATTTGCTAGCTTAATCATGTTCATCCATTCTTTTACTCAATTAAAAAACTTTTTTCTTTGACCCTTTTTATTGGGTATCACAAAACAGGCATGTGATTTCGGTGGCGGACGAAAGAAGTGCCTTGTTGGCAAAATGGTTGGAATTGGATACTCCTTTCAAAGGAGGATCTCTCAGTATAGCTTCGGCTGACGCAAGTTTCCGCAGGTATTTTCGCCTTCTGCACCAAGAAAAGTCTTACATTGTAATGGATGCCCCTCCTGACCAGGAAGACTCGCTACCCTTCGTCGAAATAGGCGAATGGATGAAAAAATCGGGCATAAGTGTTCCCATAATTCATGCAAAAGACTTGAACCAAGGATTTATGGTCCTATCTGATTTTGGAGATTTTCATTTTCAGGACGCACTTGTTAAAAGTACTGATCACAACACCCTTTATCAATTAGCTACGGATGAAATTATTTCCATGCAAAGTTCGCTTACGGGAGCTGTACACAAATTACCAACCTTTGATATTTCATGGCAATGGAAAGAGCTGGAAATTTTTCGGGAATGGTGTCTACCGGAAATCCCAGAAAAAGAATATCAGGAGCATATAGAAATTTTAACACATTCAATTGATCAAATCCCAAAAGCCTTTATGCACCGAGATTTCCATTGCCGGAATATCTTAATCCGCTCCAAAAACGAACTTGGTATCATTGACTTTCAGGGAGCGATGTATGGTCCAATAACCTATGATCTAGTATCTCTTTTGCGTGACTGTTATGTAGACAACGATGAAAATTGGATCATGCCGACCATTCTTTCATTTCAACAAAATTTAATCGCTTCAGGTTGTAACTCCTGCCAAGTAGACAAGACCGATTTCACTCGTTGGTTTGATTTAGTAGGATTACAAAGACACTTAAAATGTGTGGGAATCTTTCATCGGTTAAATAAACGTGATCATAAACCTGAATATATGAAAGATGTACCGCGGGTCCTTCGTTACATTACTACCGTTCTTGACCGAAACCCAGAACTTAACGAGATCAAAAAACTTGTTAAACATGCAACCATTGAGAAATAAAGTATATGAAAGCAATGATTTTAGCTGCCGGATACGGCAAAAGACTACGCCCAGTAACCGACCATATCCCAAAACCTCTCATAACCGTAGGAGCAAAACCACTTTTAGTACACCACTTGGAAAAGCTAGCATATGCAGGAATCAAAGAAGTGGTGATTAACCTTGGTCACCTTGGATCAAAAATACCTGAAGCTCTTGGTAATGGTTCATCCTGGGATCTTTCCATCGAATACTCAGACGAAGGACCCGAGCCTCTTGAAACAGGGGGAGGTATGGCCAAAGCACTACCTCTTTTGGGAGCAGAAACTTTTATGGTGGTAAATGGAGATGTATGGTGCGACCTCGATTTCTCTTCAATTCCCAAATCATTAGAGCCAAACGATCAGGCTATGTTATTTTTAGTCAAACAACCAGAATGGCGAACAAAGGGAGATTTTGAGCTTTATGAAAACCGAGTAAAAGAATCAGACGCGCCCGCCCTATTGTACTCAGGAATAGCTCTTTACCATCCGTCTATCCTCGATGGCGCAAAAATAGAAAAGTTTTCGATTGTACCACGCCTGAAGCATGCAATCACTCAAGACCGCGTAGCAGGTCGACTAATACACGGAGAATGGGACGATGTAGGAACTCCGGAAAGATTGGCCGCACTGCGTGAGATTCATGGTGAGTAAATCAAAACGGCTTACTTGAACGTGCAGGGATCGCAGAATCGATAAGAGGTGTTGCTTCCGGAAGTCCAAATTCATCAATCACATAAGCTATCATGTTTTTTAGGTCCCAATCCGAAAGATCTTTGGATGCGGAAGCCATTACTTTACCCCATTCGTCCTCTGGATGATATCCACGATCTCCTGACCTGAATTTTCGCATCTGCTCAATAAAATACCAGCCTTCCAATTTATCTAAAGCAGGCGATTGAAGCTTACGATTACCTTCAGCACGTTCGCCGTGACACTGGACACACCTTTGTTCATATAATTCTTTCCCTCGTATCAAATCCCCTCGAATCGTACGGATAGCTGGGATTGTTTCTTGATTGGAAAACCAATTGGCCAAATACGCGATTTCAACCTGGTTCTTAACTTTTCGAATCCCAACTCCCATCAAATATTCAGATCTATTTTCTGGATTCTGACCACGCACTCCAGAATGAAACTTTTGTAGCTGTTCAGAAAGATACCAATAATCCATTCCATTTAAAATGGGTCCGCGTTGAGCTTCTTTCGTCCCATGACAAACCAAGCATTCACTCACCATGACTGCCATTTCTGACTCAATAAATACGGAGGTACTCTCCTGCGACATCTCAACATTTTTCTCCTGATTTTTCACGCAACCGCCTATCAAAAAAAAGGTTAAAACGAGCGGCAAAGCTATGAATCGTATGTGAATCATTCAAATCATTCTAGTGCCTGCAAATTTTCCGACAAGCGAATACCTCAAGACTATCTATTCTTTACGCATGGGTCCTAGTATTACATCATGGAACCCATGCCGGAAATACGGACTGAATCGATAAGTAAAACTTTTCCAGATGGAACTCAAGCCTTACGCTCAGTTTCACTTCAGGTCAAGAATGGTGAATTACTGGCATTAGTGGGACCATCTGGTTGTGGTAAGACTACATTACTACGGATTATCTCAGGTTTAGAAAGCCCATCGGAAGGACATCTTTTTTTTGATAAAGAAAAGGTTACCCAGCTCTCACCTGAGCGACGGGATTTAGGGATGGTTTTCCAAAACTATGCCCTATTCCCGCATTTATCTATTTTCCGTAATATTGGGTTAGGACTTGGGAACAGTCCTCTTTCTAAAGCTGAAAAAAAACAGACGGTAGAGCAGGTTGCAAAAAACCTCGGACTTTATGAATATCTAGAACGCAAGCCCGCAGAGTTGTCTGGTGGTCAAAGACAACGGGTAGCTCTCGCTCGGCTACTTGTACGAAATCCTTCTATTCATTTACTGGATGAACCACTGAGTAACCTAGATGCCAACCTTAGAATGAAAATGCGGGAAGAGTTGGCAAATCTTCATATTAAACATGCGAAGACAACTATTTTTGTAACGCACGATCAAATCGAAGCTATGACATTGGGACAGCGTATATGTTTGCTTAATCATGGAAAGATCGAGCAAATAGGGACTCCGGAAGAACTTTACCTTAATCCATGTAATCTATTTGTGGCGAATTTTTTTGGAATTCCCCCGATCAACATACTCCAAGGAAAGTCTCACTATTCAGATGCTGAAGGCTCAGGTATTTTCAGATGCCAAGAATCATCTCTTTCACTGAAAACCTTGATCAGTCACAATAAAGACCACAAAAACCTAACCCTCGGTATCAGACCAGAAAATATAAAGATCATGGCTGGTGACGCCAATGGTGAGTTCCTGATTAAAAGGATAGAATATTTGGGCGATTCTCAAATTGTTCATCTAAGTTTTGAAAATATCAATTTGACCTGCAAGCAACCAATCTCCGGTTTACGAAGTGGGGAACGAGTTGCTCTAGCGATCGATTGGAAATCCTCGCTATGGTTTGATTCGAATACAAAAAATAGGGTTCAATTAATAGAGAGTTGAGACAAAGCAGTTCTCATTTTAGTAAAGAACAAAGCAAACAAACAAAGAATTGGTAGAAAAGAAAGCGTTGCAGCTGCCATTCCAATAGCTTCAGGGGCTCGATGACTGGAATCACTAAGCTTTGCAAGAGCTAGAGGTAAAGTTAATTTCGAATCATCTAAAAGCAAAAGAGCAAGTAAATGCTCCTGCCAGCAAAGTGCGAAGTGAAGTAAAAAATAGGTTATCAAACCTGGAGTGAAAAGAGGAATGATAAGAAGAAAGATCCTAATAGGAGATATTCCTTCTATCTTCGAAACTTCCATCAATTCATTGGGCAATTGCTTAAAACTCTGTGCAAAAAAAACAACCCCCAAACCACTGGCAATGCCACATAGGATTAAAGAAAATGAAGTACCAGTCAAACCAAGCCAATTGAACCACTCAAAAACTGGAACAACTAACGCCTGGCGGGGAATTAGAATAATAATCACAGCAAGCCCTATCAGCCAAGATTTACCACGAAATGAATATTTAGCTAATGTAAAGCCAGCTAAGGCTGATATTAAAGTTGCTAATAAAGATTGGCTGGTCGCAACGAAAATGGATTGCCAAAGACTCCCCTTAAAATCGATAAACTGTTCTTCCATCAACATTTTGTAAGCCACTCCGTCAAATTGCTCTGGTAAAAGCATCGTTGGCTGATAGATCTCTTTATTCGACTTAAAAGAAGAGAAAAACATCCAGGCAAATGGATATAGGCTTATCAGTAAAAAGGTTGCAATAAAGACAATGGAAAGGATTCGTCTCATACCTTTTTCAATAAAGTTCTAGTTTTAAGAATAGTAAAAAGTACTCCCCCTATCAAAGGGGCAACTAAAAGACTCATGGCCGCAGCACCGGGTAAATCAAATCTTCCGGAGCCTCCAGGAAAAGCAACCTGATAGACATAAGTCACGAGTAAAAGCCCCGAATCAAGCATTCCACCCGAACCACCTAATAAAGTGTAAGCACCAGAAAAAGCAGCCACCCCATCCACAATCAGAAAAACTGAGACAAAGAGTGCAAGGTTGCGGAGTCCTGGAAGAAAAATTAAACGCACCTTTTTGAAATTTGTAAAACCCTCTAATTTCGCAAGTTCAAATTGCCACCGAGGAATTCCTTCCAAACCACAAAGAAAAAACAGGGTGACCACACCCGTCCATCTCCAAACTGCCTGCATCACCAATGAAGGCATAATGAAATCCGGATCCATCATCCAATTAATGGGATCAAACCCAAATGGAATGACAAAGTATTGATTTAAGGCGCCTTCTCTTCCATGAAAAAAAAGATAAAATAATTTCGACATGGCACCGGGTAATGCAAGTCCGGGAATTAATAGACAAAAAGCGATTATGCCCCGAAGAAATCGGGATAGTTCGAACAAGGCCAAGGACAAAAAAAAGGCGATAGGAAGGATAAAAAGAATTGAACCTACTACATACCACATCGTGTTACCCAATGCTTTGTGAAATTTAGGGTCGCTTATTGTCCTGGTGAAATTTTCAAAACCAACATATTGAACCTTTTCTCCAGCAATATTTGTAATACCTGAACTAGGATCCTGCAAAGAAAGATTGATCCCAAAACCCAAGGGTAACAACCAAAACATAATCCAAAAAAAGATAAAAGGTCCCAACAACGGGTATAAATAACGAATGCTTTGATTAGGCATTCCGTTCATACTAGACTTAGAAGATCTTTAGCGGTTACCCCAGGATTGCTTCATTGCCTCCCGGTATTGAGATATTGCTTCCTCGGGTGAAAGTGCACCAAACATTACAGATCCAAAATAATTTTCCTGCATTAAGAAAATGGCTTGGGGACGACGCGGGTCGACGACAACGGGAGGAATCTCATCGGCTAACTCTACGAGTAGCTTGCCCATTGATTGTTTAAAATATGGATGCTCATTTAAAAGATCTTCATTTTTCCAAGATGGAAGGTAAGCAGGAAAACTATTTCCTTGAAGAAATCTCTCAGCATTTGCTTCCTTATTTTTCATAACAAACTCTAAGAATGCCCATGCTAAATCTTTCTTTTGGGTCGCTTGACAAATCATCAATCCCTGACCCGCAAAAGTAGCTGTCCTTGGTCCCAACTTGCCATCCTTACCTTTCCAGGTTGGGAGTGGCATCATTCCCCACATCCCTTCCATACCTGGGGCAAACTGTTGGAAAAGATCCAAACCATACCAGTCTGCACCCGCAACGCACATGACTTCTCCAGTTTCAAGATCCCCACTGAAGAAAACTGGATCAAAGATCGATCCTCGATCTGGCATAACCGCAACCTGAGCTTGTGACATATCTGCAAACTCCTGCAGAATCTCAATAGCAACATTCTCATCGGGAAGGAAATTTCCTTTTTTATCAAAAAGATCTGATCCTTTTTGCCTAAGTAAAACATCAAACAAGGTACCATCCAATGCCAGCATTCTTTGCCCGTTTGCTTCCTGTAGTTCCCGTCCTATTCTCGCAACATCTTCCCATGTCTCAAGCTCAGCGGGTTTGATGTTAAACTCTTCAAATAAATCCTTTCTGTAGTACATCATCATTGCACTTAAGGACTGAGGGAGCCCTAAAAGCTTATCTTTAAAAGTAAAAACTTCTAGCCTGCGTGGATGAAGCGTTTTATCCAAGTTGGATTTTTTGGCTAACTCGGTGAGATCGAGAAAAGGACTTGGACCATTAAGAAATACACCGAAAAAGGTTTCATCTAGCTGCACCATATCCGGAATACCCTGACCAGTGCGGAGTGCGACTCCAAGTTTGTCAGGCATTTCCCGAAATCCATAGGCTGTGACTTTTAATTCGAATCCTTTATTTTTTTTAGCAAATAAGTCTGCCATCTTTTCGTAGTATACCTGATCCTGAAAAGAACTAATCCATAATGTAAGCGGAGATTCTTTAGAGTAAGAAAAATGCACAAATATGGTTACACATAATAAATTGAGGAAAATTTTGTTTAAGGAAATCATTAGTTGAAGATTAATGAAAAAGTTTCCAATTGCCAAACTCGAAGGTGCTAAATTGAAAGATTAAGATCCCAACTGTTTCATTAAAATCTGTAATAAATACTTAAGTTTCTTTTGGTAAATAAGGTTCATTTATCAATCGAACGCTCGAAAATGAGATGTTAAAGTCTTTCGTTCAGTCCGAAATCTTCTTACTTAAAGATAGCTTTACATTAAGATAGAGATATAGGAATGACTAAATATGGAATTTTCCAAATGAATCGAATTCGAATAACAATACTATTTTTAACAGCGTTTAGTCTTTATAGCTGCAAAATAAGAGATACAGCAAATCAACATAATGATCATAGTTTTAATAAAGTCCCAAAAATAAAAATAATCTCTAATGATTGGGGCACTGGTAACCAGGAAGATATCCATGCAGTACTCAAAAGTGTCTCAGAAATCATCTTTCCACTGGGAGGGCAAGCATCTTACAATCCAATTATGGTTGGCCGTTCAGAAAATGGCCCCATCGTTCTTTACCGAAGGGGTCCCAATGAGCAGTACATCATTAACCTCAACACCCAAGATCGTTACTGGTGTCAATATGCCTTTCAATTTAGTCATGAAATCGGACATATTCTTTGTGGTTACAAGGACGGAGATTCGTCTAATTTATGGTTTGAAGAAACTTTGGCAGAAGTGGCTTCTCTCTTCGTACTTAGAAGATTAGAGGAAAAATGGCAAAATTCTCCTCCCTACCCAGAATGGGAACAATATGCTCCTGAATTTACGAAATATGCAGAGAACAGGATACAGCTTTATAAGGATGAAATTCCAAATGATTTGAACCAGTGGATTGATCATAATGCGGAAGAGCTCAAAACAAACCCAACCAATCGAAAGAGAAATGTATCTGTCGCAATCCGCCTGCTTCCAGTTTTTGAAAATTTTAACGATGCGTGGGCGGCATGCATGTACCTAAACAAGAAAAAGTCGAAAAAAGAGATTAGCTTTCAGGAATATATCAGAGATTGGTACCATGCATGCACTCACATTTCTCAAAAGAAGGTAGTGGAAATAATTGCCTCAAAATTAAATATTAAGCTTCCCAAGGGAAAGTAATTCGTCAAATTGATATGAGTAATAAAAAATCTTGTTCAGCACCCATTCGCCAAAACCTTCCACTCCTATGATATCCAGAAGAAATACTCTTAAAACGATAGCTAGTTCAATTGCATTACCATACATTGCACCAAGTTCATGGGCAAAATCTTCCCCCAACGAAACCGTTAACCATGCAAGTTTTGGCGGAGCAGCAATGGCTGGGACCGATTTAGGTCAAATAAGAACACACCCAAATGTAAAAGTACGCGCGATTGCTGAAATAGATCCGGTACGCCGAAGGCAAGCCGAGCAAAGATTTAAAGGAGCTAATGTATATGCAGACTGGAGAGAAATGCTCGACAAAGAAGGCAAGCACCTGGACTCTGTAAATGTATCAACACCTGACCATATGCATGCCTGCATGGGCATGAGTGCGATGCAACACGGGCTTCATCTTTATGGGCAAAAACCACTGACTCATGATGTGGCAGAATCCCGTATTCTTACCAAATATGCTAAGAAAAATAAATTAATGACCCAGATGGGTATTCAAATTCACTCGTCCAAAGAGTACAGGACAGCGGTGAAAATCGTACATGATGGTGTAATCGGCAAAATAGTTCATGCACATTCCTTTAGTGGAAAAAGGTGGGGGGATGCGAATCCTAGACCTGACCGTAAAGACCCGGTACCCGAAGGATTGGATTGGGACGCGTGGATTGGACCTGCCCCGTTTGAAGATTACATCAAGGGGTATTATCACCCAGGTCAGTGGAGAAAGCGCCTCAACTACGGAACCGGTACTTTTGGGGATATGGGCTGCCATATTTATGACCCGACTTTTAAGGCTCTCGGACTCACATACCCAATTTCACTTCGTTCCGAGGGTCCTGTCCCCAACAAAGATAACTGGGGGTTTGATGCAAAGATTCATTACATCTTTCCCAAAACTCCTTATTCAAAAGGAGAAAACCTCCCTGTAACTTGGTATGACGGTACGGCCAGACCCCCCAAAGAAGTAACCGATCTGTTGGAAGGTAAAAAGCTTCCCAGCCAAGGTTCTGTAATCATCGGTACAAAAGGGGTTATGCTAATCCCGCATGTTGGAATGCCCAGCCTTTATCCACAGAAAAAATTTGCTGATCACAAAATTGAAGTGGTGCAAGGCACAAACCATTGGCACGAGTTTATTAATGCAGTTCGAGGAACCGGTCCAAAACCATCCGCAAACTTTGAATATTCGGGTCCTCTTTCTGAAACCATATTACTCGGTGGGATTGCCACCCGGTTCAAAAGTGAAACTCTAGTATGGGATGCTCCATCTCTTTCATTTAAAGGTAACTCCGATGCTACAGCTATGGTTAAAAAGAAATATAGAAAAGGTTGGGAAATAAAAGGCCTTGGCTAAGAGCACTTTCTTAAATTATTAAAAAATAAACTATATTTGGCGAAGTTTGCTATATTCGTACCTTTTCCCACTTTTTTCCTCTTCTGCAAATAATTCAGCCCACCGAGCCTGATTATTCTTGTAGTTTTCTATAATTTGACCTCCACCATCACTAATAATCTTTGCCAGAAGTTGATAGAGTTCTTCAATTACATATTTACCAAAATTGATTTGAGATTTTGGAATGGAAGTTGATTCACGATCGCAATTCATCGATACATCCATCTTAAGCTGTTTCTCCAAGTCTCCTTGAGTAAAAAATTCAGAGCAAACCAGAAAAGCCCATTTTTCTGAAAGAACCCAAGGTTTGCCCAAATTACTAACATCTGCGCAATGCAGGATAAAACCAGCTACAAGATGTCTAACTTCAGAAGGTAATTCAGAAGATAAATCTATACCATTTTCAATATCTGAATGAGATGAGCCTAATTGACTGTTGCTTAAGTCCTGCTTCTTTCTAGCTTTGTTAAGTTTAGAAATTAAAATAGGTAAAACCTCTTTTACGGAATCAACCTGTTCTTTGTGTCTAGCCATATCAGTCCACAAAATAGCCTCCTGTATGAGTTTTCTACTGTTCATGTTTGTATCTTTTTCCTGATCACTGGCTCCTTTTTCAGAAACAAAAATGCTGTTGGCATCAAGAGCGTTCAGTAAAAACTTCAGTGATCTCTTTTCCTGAATACTCTTATTTCCATCCTCTAGAGCGTAGGGATGATTACTCCTTATTAAAAATGAATTAAATACCCCAGAGTGAAGAGCGTCGTGACCCAGGGCAGCAATTAAAAGAGCAGCTTCTTCTTCATCAGTAAGGAAAACTCTACCACCTGACTCTAGTAATAAATGAGTTGTAACTAGAACATCCATCGCATGAGGGAAGTTATGATATTGACGTTCGATCAATGAATCCACCGTTCCTTTTTCTAAACTGTAGCCTCTTTTTATTTCAACAAACAAAGACTCCAATTGGCTGGTATCCGACTTAGTAGCTACGAAGTGGGTAGAATTTTCATTCAGCAAAAGGTTTGAAAAAACTTTCGAATGAAAATCTGCATCGTAGGTATTTGAAAATGGATCGTATGAAAAATTGAGCGATTCTACTATTTCGGAAGTATTATTTAAATCGCTACCGGTTCCTTTATCATTAAAACCCACACAAGAAATCAAAAACAATAGAACTGACACAATAAGCAAAGTACAGTAATTGCATAATAGATTTTGCTTACCCATTAAAACAGATTGTGTAGTTCTTTTATTTAATTGTAAAATATAAAATAGATTGTTTAATTCTCCACGCCTCTCATCTTAAAGATAATCGATGCGGAATCACGATTAAAGGCCTGCTCGAATTCCGGATAATAATTAATCACTTCATAAAAGAAACGGGCAGTATCATAATCAACCACATGATATTTATCTTTTAACTCCTGTTCCGTAGGAAAAGTTATTTGGCGACCTACCCGGAACTCATTTATGGTTACGGGCATGGTGTGATTTAATTTCAGTATCCTCTTCAGTACCAATACACCTTTTAGAACATCTAATGCAGTTGCTCCCCTCACGCCCGGAGGAGAAACACTGGGACATAAAAGTAAATGATTCCGGTTTTTATCCTCTTTATTTAGCATACTGATTCTCTCAATATAATTAGAGGGATCCTCGACTTGATCTGTAGAAATAACAGCTCGAGGGTGCTCGAAAGGTCCGGCTGATTTTGCCCTATGATCAGCCATGTTAAAAACCAGAGAATTTT
>ERZ807291.8807-NODE-8807-length-11122-cov-5.400380_pt1 | contig 11122 bp, 10 predicted proteins | sample MGYA00521257_ERZ807291 | MGnify/ENA primary metagenome ERZ807291 (study PRJEB31413, sample SAMN03169783) | marine metagenome | biome: Marine; feature: Water; material: Subsurface seawater | place: North Sea | collected 2011-04-28 | depth 1 m m ...
TTACTAAGTAAGGGACTTCTGAATTCATGGCACGGTCAAGAGCTGGACCTAGGTCGGAAATCTGGGTGACAATCTCCCCAGCCCCGCCCAACGCCCTGACTACTTGGTCATAGCGACTTGGCTCCAGTTCAGCAAGCACGTCGTATCCGTAAAGAAAACGCATCGGGTGTCGTTCCAGACCCCAACCAGCGTTATTTCCGACAATAATTGTGCACGCTACATCGTGTCTCACCAGTGAATCAACGTCCATGAGTGAAAACCCAGCAGCCCCGTCCCCGAGAAGCAATACCAGGGGGTCGCTAGGAAAAGACTTCCCAGCCCCAAGCGCGTATCCCATTCCTGTGCCCAATGCGCCGAAGGGTCCCGGATCAAGCCAGCGGCCGGGTTGTTGCGGCTCAATGAATTTGCCTGCAAAGGAAACAAAGTCTCCCCCGTCACCGATTGTGATCGTTGACTCGGTTAATCGGGGGATGAGTTCACCATAGATTTGCGCCGGATGAATTATTTTTTGGTGGGTTGCCATTAATTCCGAATTGCTCAATCGAACGGCTGAACTGCGTTGCGCCAATTCATCTTTCCAAGATTGGGTGCCTACAGGTTTTGAAAGGCTTGTAGTAATGGTGTTCATCAGGTGAGGTAGATCACCCGTAATGCGGATCGCTTGGGCAAGGGGTGATGTCCGGGGGTCATCGGAAATAAAAATCACGTGTGCGTCGCCGAAATCTCCATAGCCAAGTCGAAAATCAAGTGGGGTTCCTGCCACGATTACGAGGTCTGCATTTTTGAGTGCGTATGAGCGAGCCGGAGTTACCAGTAGCGGATTCGTTGGGTTCAAAATCCCACGCGCCATCCCGTTGACAATCACGGGAATATCGATCTGCGCCACAAGCGCCCGGAATTGAAGTTCTGCTTGATTTTGCCAAATATCTCCACCGGCAATAATCACCGGGCGTTGCGCAGCACCGATCATTTCGATTGCGAGGTCAAGTTGGGTGAGGTCTGATTGTGGCTTCGTGATAGTCGCCAGTGGTTCAGTGAGGACTGGCGCTGGCGTAAAAAGTTTGTCCATGGGGATGTCGAGAAAAGTGGGACCTTGGTGCGGTGACATGGCAGTTGCGAAGGCAGCCTCGGTGAGGTTTCCGACCTGTTCACAATCATGTGCGGTGACCGCCGACTTGGTCACTGAGGTAAATAGCGGTGGCTGATCTAGCTCCTGCAAAGCGCCATGTCCCCAACGAAAATCAGGGGATCTACCGCCGATTGCAACAAGTGGCGCACCGTTGAAAAACGCGCTGGTGATCGGGGTGAGGAGGTTAGTGACCCCAGGCCCGGCCGTGGCTGCCACAAAGCCCGGGGTGCGGGTGAGTCGCGCGGCTGCTTCAGCAGCAAAGCCCGCTGTTTGCTCACTTCGGGTATCCACCAGAGCTGGTGCATGTGGCCGCTTCTCACATGCGTCGTAGAGGGGAAAGATATGGGCGCCAGAAAGTGTAAAAAGATGTTTTACTCCGTATTTTTCTGCTGCTGCAATCACCTGGTGGCCGGCCGCGGGTAAATCCTCGGTACTCATGGGGCCACGTTAGTCTGTGTGCGTGGGGCAAGTAACTAAAACCTTGCGGGAGCGCACCGAGCTCCCACAAGAGGCAATCGCGGCTTTGGAGATTCTTACGTCGAATTGGTCATTGCTAGCGGACTTTGCGTTAAGCGATTTGGTTCTCTGGGCACCCACGTGGAATGACGGGGGTATGACCGCAGTCGCCCAAATCCGACCGACAACTGCGCCAACCACTCTGGGCCAGGATGTTGTTGGCACGTTTGCGCCAAAAGGAAGATTCCACTACCTCGACCGGGCCGAAGCATTGGGTCAAGCAACCATCGTTCGTGAGATCCTTGAGCCTCTTTCGCCAGTGGGAGTTGAGGCGATCCCAGTTAAGTGGAATGAACAAGTGATTGCGGTAATAGCCCGACACTGCAGTGGCGCACCACGTGTTGCCGGAAGACTCGAACAAGTGTATCTGGAGAGCGCTGACTCAATATTTGCCATGATCTCCTGCGGTCAAGCATGGAGTTCTGACTCAGTTAGCGAATTAGGTCGTTGGGAGTTGCCGCGGGCAGGAGATGGCGTCATTAGATTAGACAAAGCTGGAAAGGTTAATTTTGCAAGTCCCAACGCCGTGAGCTCGTTTCGGAAAATGGGTTTGGCAATTGATTTGATGGGGCAGGGGTTTTTTGAAATTACAAAACGGATGAATGTGGCAGCGGCGGGGATGTCGCAACCTTTGATCAAACTCTCACATGGTGGCACAACCGGGATGGCAGACCTCGTGGGTGATGGCGCAACTCTTATGTTGGCGTCCCACTACCTAGCCCCATCAGCCTTATCTGCGACGAAAGATCATTGCACGATCATTATCGTAAAAGATGTTACTGACCTGCGAGAGCACCAAAAAGAATTACTCTCAAAGGATGCGATTATCAAGGAAATCAATCACCGAGTTAAGAATAACTTGCAAATGGTGACTTCAGTTTTGCGCTTACAAGGCAGGCGAGCGGGTAATTCCGCAGTGACCGAAGCTTTGGGAGACGCCCAGGCTCGCATTGAGGTGATCGCGGCTATCCACGATTCACTTTCCCGCGAAGGCGCTACTCACGTCGATTTTGATGCGCTTGTCGGGTCATTGCTTGGGTTAATTCGCCATGATGGAGTGAGACTTGAGAGCGTTGTTCACGGGAGGTTTGGAACGCTGAATTCACGGGTCGCTACGCCATTAGCTATGGCGGTGTCGGAATTGATCCATAATGTTGTTGAGCATTCCGGGGCCACGGAAATTTTGGTGACGGCGGAGCGTGATAAGGGTCACTTACGGGCAATTGTCAGCGATAACGGAGTTGGGACTATGCAATCGGAAGCACCGCTCACGGAGCTCCCGAATTGCGGGTTGGGATTAACAATTGTGTCGGATTTGGTGTGTGGCGAACTAGCCGGTCAGGTAACGATCGGGCCAGTGCAGACGAGCGAGTCTGGAAATATGGGGACGCGTGTGAAGATCAGAATTCCGATTGCGCGAAGGGAGGCTGGAGGCTAGGCGGATGTGCGAGCGCGTAGGCGTGCATTGCGTCGCTTGAGTGCGCGACGTTCGTCTTCGCTGAGTCCACCCCACACGCCAGAGTCTTGGCCCGTTTCTAAGGCCCACCGCAAGCAGTCGTCCACGACAGGGCAACGACGACAGACGGCCTTGGCCTCTTCGATTTGGACCAAGGCAGGTCCGGTATTGCCGATTGGGAAGAACAACTCAGGGTCTTCATCACGGCAGGCTGCCTCGTGGCGCCAGTCCATGCGGGATCACTCCATCTGTGCTGATGCGCTGGGGTTGCCAGCACTTGTTAATGCTCTCACGCGCTGGCTTCCACTTGGGGGTGAAGGTTTGCTTCACTGGCCCACGGGGGAAGGCGGCCAGCCCGTCAAAACAAGGGCAGGCATAGGTTCGCAGACCTTGGCCTCGGGTACAAGAGGAAACGACAGAAACTTTGGGGGAATTGCAAGTTTTTGGTGTTGAATGCATCACATCTCGTCAATTTGTACTAATTGTCCGTTTACTCCGATATTTTCACAAGGGGTCAACCACGGTGAGAGCATCTGCATGGTGGCTAAATTGAACCTGGGAAACATGGCCAAGGGCCTCACCGTCAATCTGAATGAGAACTTCGCAGTGCGCGGCAATCGAAAAAGCGTTTTGGTCGTGCCAGCTCGTGTAAGCGTTTGCTGAGACCTTGCGGCGTGACCGGGTGATAATTCGGCGTGCCGCCCGCGCGGTGGAGATGGGGTCCAGCTTGCGCACGATAAACACATCGAGGCCAGTAGCAAAGCTAGCCGCGGGATTAGGATCCAGCGCCCAAGAACCAAAGAATGTCCAAGGTGATGAGTTCTGAACGAGTACCACACGCGCGTGGTCAATCGCGGGGTTTCCGGGTCGGGAAACTTGAATGGATGCCCGTCGGTTGCTCCGGCGGAGGTACTCTCTCGCCGTGGTTCCTAGATATCGAAGTGGTGACGCACTTACGCCCATTTTTCGGTCTTGATCCATCGCAGCGATGATCGTTGCATCAAGCCCAATGCCCGAATTGGCCCCAAAGTACCGACTAAAAGTCTCCCCATTGCCGCGAGTTGCAACTGCAAGGCCCAAGCTAATCGTACGAAACTGATCCGCACGGCAACTCTGCATAATTGCCCCGGTAGCTTCAACCGGATCAACAGGCAAGCCCAAGGCGCGCACAAAAACATTTCCGCTGCCTCCGGGAATTGGAGCGATTGCGGGCTTGGACTTCGCAGGGTTTGTCCACATGATCCCGTTAACCACTTCATTGACCACGCCGTCTCCACCAAGAGTTATTACTAAAGGAATCTCGGCTTCAACCGCGTATTCACCGATTGAGTGAGCATGCCCTTTATGCGTTGTCATGGTGACTTCAAGATCGAATTCATGTGAGAGTGCTCGCACGATCACGTCAATAACCCGAGGAGATGTGCTTGTCGCATTTGGGTTAACTACCAGTAAAGCTCGCACAACCTCACTCTACGCTGACGCAGTTCAATTGAGCTTTGGCGTTACGCTACGGAGGTGAATAATGCTAGATCGGTCGTTAACCGACTGAGAATTCTGGGTGCCATCAGCACGATCGAGGGTCTCTTTTATCTGGTGTACGCCTGTCTTGTCGTGATTGGAATCTCCCGAGAAGGGCTCACGGGGCCGTCGCAGGTCTCTAATATTTCTGGCGTGACCCTGGAAGTATTGATTTTCGCCATGTTCGGAGCTGCAATGTTGCTTGTGTCGTTCGGATGGTTCGGTCGGCGCAGATGGGCGCGCGCACCCTTCGCTCTAGCCCAGGTGCTAGTCCTCGTTGTCAGCGTTCCGTTGATAGGCGCAACCGATGCGTGGCAGCAAGCCATAGCCCTAGGCGTCAGCTTAGTTGCACTTATTGGTGGCTTCATGGCATTTACTCCTCGTGTAACTCAGCAGTTACATGGTGACGAAGTCGCTCAAGAATCGAATTGAGACGTCGAGAAACCGCCATTTGATTCATGCCAAGTTCCTGGGCAATTTCACTTTGCCTCTTTTGCTCGATGAAACGCATCCCAAGAATCTTTCGCTCAAGTGGAGCCAATTGATCAATTGCGGGTTGAACCGAAGCCCATTCGTCAACGAACTCGTATTCGCTGTGCGTGGCGGCAATGTCTAGGTGTGTTTCGGGGTCATCCAAAGAAAATAGATGGGTGCTCTGGTTGGCCTGCAGAGCATCGAAGAGCTCACTTCGATTGAGATCAGCGTGAGTCGCCAGCTGAACGAAAGTTGGCAGCTCGTTGTGCTGGGCAACAAAGTCATCTTGCGCGGCCCGAACCACTTTGATGTGCGATTGCACTGACCGGGGAATCCGAATCGTCGCGTTATCGCGCAAGTAGTGTGAAATTTCACCCCGGATCCGCGCACCCGCGAAGGTGGCAAAGGCGACCTGCCGATCAAGATCAAAGTTATCAATTGCAGCTAACACTCCGATAGTGCCAAGCTGAACCAAATCCTCCACAACCTGCCCGTCGTATAAACGAATAAAATAGCGGATCAAACCCTGATGCTCAGCGATAATTTCACTCTTAAGCTCATCGGACCGGGCCGCTGTCACATCGGTTGATCTCAACTCGCGGATTAACTCATTAACTGCCCCCGCGGTGAGCATGGCTAGATTGCGCCTTCGACACTGAGGTCAACATGAACTTCACCATTTTCTAAGAAAATCTCTAGTGTGCTGGTAATCGAAGAGATGATCACCCAGGCATATCCGAGTGTCTCTGGAAAATCGGGAAGGTGAGAAAGTGAGCAGCGCGTTCTTGCGTGCAGGTGGAGCACTCCCGGACCTGCTGCCCATTCGAAATTAAGTGGGGCGCCTGGTTCAGCAAATTTCATCAAAATATTCGCGGCTTCGTCACTAGCCAGTTGCCCTTCATCGAGGGCGTCAAGGAGCAAATCGGCTTTGGCACCCACTACCATCGCAATTTGCCGAATTACTCTGAGGTATTCGGGCGCATTGGGAACGCAGACCGATACGTCGGTCACGATCGAGGCTCTTTCCCTGCCAGTTCATTGAGTGCATCGCCGACAACGCGGTAGGGAATCCATTCGGTCAGCGCTTTCGCCCCTAAATGGCCATAGACATTGCGAGCACTCACATTCCAATCAAGCACCCACCATTCAAAGCGCGGGTATCCATTATCCACGCAAATTTGTGCCAAGTGGGATAGCAGGCGTGCCCCTACTCCCTGTCCACGGAAGGCAGGTCTTACGTAGAGGTCCTCCAGGTAGAGGCCGTGCTTTCCGAGCCAGGTGGAAAAATTCATGAAATATACGGCGAATCCCGCAGTGACACCATCGGCCTCGGCAATCACTGCGAATACTGACGGGTTGTTGCCAAAGAGTGCAGCTTCGAAATCAGCGACAGTCGCGATGGCCTTTCCTCGGGCGTGTTCAAACTCGGCGAGTTCACCAACCATGTCAAGGATTTCAGGTACATCTGGATTACTTGCCGGCCGGATCGAAATTTGTGGCATCATGCCCTTCTTGTTGTTGACCAATGAAATGCGACTTTGGGCACCGCTATTGAGGTTGGCCCAGGATCATTGATCTCAATCTAAACCGAAAGAGCGCAGTTGGCATGAAAACCGTAAGGAAACTTTTATGAGACCAGCTGCTCATGATCACGTGGCACCGTTGAATGTGCATCCACATGCAAGTTGCCCATAGATTTCCAAATGGAAACCCACGGGCAACTGATACAGAGTGCGTGTGTGCTAGGCCTTCTTGGTCTCCCAGAAGATTTCAGAAATTTCATCGATCTTAGTGAGGAGCTGATCCGCCACTGCAACGTCGACGGTGCCCTTGGTTCCGCCGGCACCGGCAAGCTTGGTGGCCTGGTTAAACAATTCGTTGAGATTGGGGTACTTCTCAAAGTGCGGTGGTTTGAAGTAATCGGTCCACAGAACCCAAAGGTGCTCCTTGACCAAGTGCGAGCGCTGTTCTTTGACGAGAAGGGCGCGCGCCTTGAAGTCCATATCGTCTGTTGCATTGTGCTTTTCCATGCACACTTTGACCGACTCAGCCTCTAGTCGAGCCTGTGCGGGGTCATAGACGCCGCAGGGAAGATCACAGTGGGCGTATGCGGATATTTGAGGAATAAATTTTGACATAATCAGGGATCCGAAATGCTTATGCACTTTTGCTCCTATCGTGTGGGTGAAGTGGGATCGGTACTTATTGAACAAGACAACTCTAGCCCCGATAATTTTTCGCGCAAGACGCAGCAGGCTAATCTATGATCATGGGGCTTATGGCGCGATGGGTACCAATTTTTCGGGTGAAGGTAATCGGTCCGTCAATGCTACCCACACTGGGAAATGGCGAAATTCATCTTGCGGTCAGGGGTCGTATTTTTGCCAGACGCGGCGCCATCGCCGTTTTTGCGCATCCTCAGCGGCCGGGCTTGACGCAAATCAAGCGTCTTGTGGGCAAGTCGGACGGCAGGTGGTGGGTGGAAGGGGATAACGCGGAAGCGAGTACGGACTCGCGAGACTTCGGCGGGATTGATCCCGTCTTAATCCAAGGAATCTTGTTGCGGAAGTAGCTGAGATCAATCCTCGTCATGGTCATCGAGACGGGCGAGCCAGGTCGCCACTCGATCAATCGCATTCTCGAATTCAGGATTGAGATTTACGAATTCTGCGAAACGTTCGGCGAGCCACTCGAAAGATACTTCTTCTTCTCCTCGTCGACGAGCGAGTTCCTCGGCGCCACGATCTGTGTCATACATAGGCAAATACCAATTGACTAATTGAATGCTGATTCGATGAGAGATTCCTGCTCTTCTACGTGGCGTTGATGGGTGCCCACTGCAGGAGTTGAAGACGCTGGACGCGAAACACAGGAGATGCCTCGGTCAATGAGGCCTGGAATGTTCATTGCAACGAAACTCCAGGCACCCTGATTTGCCGGCTCCTCTTGGACCCAACGCAAATCGGCATCGGGGTATTGCCTCGCCATACCGGGCAAGCTGACTCCGGGGAGAGGATAGATTCGCTCAAGTCGCACGATTGCAGTATCGGTGATGTTGTGTGCTAGCCGGTACGCGAGTAAATCGAAGTACACCTTGCCCGAACAGATAAGTACTTTTGTGACACCGGCTCCGGTGAATTCTGTATCCGGGAGGAAAGGGTGAAAAACTCCGGTTGTGAAATCCTCGACGGGGGAGACCGACGCCTTTGACCTCAAAAGTGATTTCGGCGTGAACACAATGAGCGGGCGTGAAAGCCTTCCAAGGACTTGCCAGCGCAGGAGATGAAAGTAGGAAGCCGGCGTGCTAGGAACTGCAATGGACATATTGTCTTGTGCGCAGAGCTGAAGAAAGCGCTCGATGCGACCACTGCTGTGATCTGGTCCCTGGCCTTCTTGTCCATGTGGCAGCAACATCGTGACAGATGATCGTTGCCCCCATTTTTGTTCACCCGAAGAAATGAACTCATCGATAATTGATTGGGCGCCATTCACAAAATCTCCGAACTGAGCTTCCCACATGACGAGTGCATCGGGGCGGGCGACGGAGTAACCGTACTCGAAACCTAATGCAGCGAACTCACTTAACGAAGAGTCATACACATAAAGTTTTCCACCGTCGCGATAGCATTTTTTTAGGGGCTTGTATTGCCAACCGGTCTCTTTATCGACAATCACCATGTGGCGGTGACCGAATGTTCCGCGGCGAGAATCCTGTCCGGCGAGGCGAACTGTTCGACCTTCCATGAGTAGTGATCCAACGGCCAGGGCTTCTCCCATGCCCCAGTCAATTGTGTTATCAGCGACCATTTGGGCGCGACGTTGAAGTTGGGGGGCTAGTCGCGGATGGACATTAAAACCTTCAGGCATTGTTAATTGAGATTCAATGACCGTGTCAATTTGTGCTTGCGTAATCGATGTATCTACATCTTGTGATGGTGTTTGAGGAACGAGGTTAAGTTGCCCGGATTCAATAATGGCCTTTGCACGCTGGCTGAATTCAGTCTCCGATTCATCTATGCGTGTCTCTTGGAACACCATTTCGAGTTGTTCTTGAAAGTGCTTGAGAACTTCTTCCGCCTCTTCGAGAGTGATGTCCCCTCGCCCAATTAGTGAGTCAGTGTAGTGCTTGCGAACTGATCGCTTTTTATCAATGATCGCGTACATTAATGGCTGAGTTAATGACGGGTCGTCCGCTTCATTGTGGCCGCGCCTGCGATAGGTGACCAGATCAATCACAACGTCTTTGCCGAAGGCTTGACGAAACTCAAACGCCAATTTGGAAACGAAAACAACTGCCTCGGGGTCGTCTCCGTTGACGTGTAAAATCGGAGCTTGAATCATGCGGGCAACGTCGGTGGAGTAGATCGAAGACCTGCTGTACTGAGGGGAGGTAGTGAAGCCGACCTGGTTGTTGACAACGATGTGGACTGTCCCACCGGTTCGATATCCCTGCAGTTGTGAAAGTTGCAGTGTTTCTGCGACAACACCTTGGCCCGCAAAAGCTGCGTCACCGTGAATGAGTACGGGCAAAATATCGTGTCTGCGATCCGCCGGCAACAGATCTTGTTTTGCGCGAACGATTCCTTCGAGTACTGGATCAACAGCCTCAAGGTGAGATGGGTTGGCGGCGAGATACACAGAGGTGTAGCCACCTTCAGCCGACACGTATGAACCCGTTGTCCCTAGATGGTATTTGACGTCGCCGGACCCTTGTACTGAATTCTCGGCATACTCGCCTTCGAATTCCCGGAAAATCTGCCCAAAAGATTTCCCCGCAATATTTGCTAGAACGTTGAGACGTCCGCGGTGGGGCATGCCGATTGCCACTTCCAAGATTTCATTATTCGCAGACTCAGTCAGGATTTCGTCCAGCATGGGAATCAGTGATTCAGAACCTTCAAGGGAAAATCGCTTCTGACCAACATATTTCGTTTGCAGAAATGATTCGAGTGCTTCAGCCTCATTGAGCTTGCGCAGAATTCTCAACTGGTCTGCCGGATCAGGTTTTACATGTGGTAACTCCACACGCTCTTGGATCCACTTGCGTTCTTCCGGCTCTTGAATGTGCATGTATTCAATACCGAAGGTCCTGGTGTAGGAATCGCGGAGCACGCCCAGGATCTCACGTAATTTCATGAGCGGTTTGTTGCCGAACCCACCAGTTGCGAATTCTCGATCCAGATCCCAGAGAGTTAATCCGTAGGAGAGAACGTCAAGATCGGGGTGTGTCCTTTGGTGATACTCGAGTGGATCCGTGTCAGCCATAAGGTGGCCACGAACTCGATATGCGTGAATTACTTCTTGAACTCGAACATTTTTGTCAAGGTCTGTTTCGTGATTTGCCGAAATGTCATGAGCCCATCGAATGGGGTCATATGGGATTCTTAGGCTTCTGAAAATTTCGACGTAGAAGTCATCTTCGCCGAGAATTAAAGAGTGCATTTTGCGAAGGAACTCACCGGACTGCGCGCCTTGAATAATTCGGTGGTCGTACGTCGAAGTGAGGGTCAAGATTTTTGAAACGGCGTTGCGAACGATTGACTCTTCAGAGGCGCCTTGCCACTGGGCCGGGTACTCCATGGAACCCACGCCAATAATGGCCCCTTGTCCTTTGACCAATCGGGGAACTGAATGATTTGTGCCGATAGTGCCTGGGTTGGTCAAGCTCACCGTTGTCCCAGCAAAATCGTCGATCGTGAGTTTATTAGAGCGCGCGCGGCGAATCATGTCCTCGTAGCTGGCCCAGAATGTTGCAAAGTTCATATTTTGCGCGGCTTTGATGTTGGGCACCAGCAGTTGGCGGGTGCCATCTGATTTGACTAAGTCAATTGCTAAACCGAGATTGATATCTGCGTTGAGCTTGACTCCAGGCTTGCCACCGACTTCTTCGTATGCGTAGTTCATTTCGGGTTGAATTTTTAAGGCCTGTACCAGCGCAAACGCAAGGATGTGTGTGAAGGAAATTTTCCCACCACGGCCACGAGCAAGGTGATTGTTAATCACAACGCGGTTGTCAAAAAGGAGTTTGA